>Ga0256404_1000357_pt1 | contig 119361 bp, 102 predicted proteins | sample RumenRJG_01DNA_FD_185990 | JGI IMG/M metagenome (GOLD analysis project Ga0256404, IMG submission 185990) | Bovine rumen microbial communities from Lethbridge, Alberta, Canada - RJG_01 | ecosystem: Host-associated > Mammals > Digestive system > Stomach > Rumen | place: Canada: Alberta... | reverse complement strand
GCTTCGCTCCGTGCTCATGTCGCGCTGTCGCGCTATACATCCAGTCCGTAATTTGGCTGCTTGTGAGCAAGCTCCCAACAGCCAATTCCGTCCTGTCTGTGCACCGCTCGTAGAACCGCGCAAAAACCGCGTACCGTTTTCGTCCGGCACGCGGTTTATAAATCATTTTATTAACTATTTATCTTCTTCAGCCTCTTCTTCAAGAGATGTTGTGCTGTGAACTACTACTGTCTTGTTGTAGCATTCGAAGAGCTCATCCATTTTCTTCTGATCAGGCTTTGGTGTTATGAGGCTCACGATCGGAACGATGATAAGTCCTGCGATCATTGTTGCTGCACCTGCGTTGATAGGTGATTCAATGATAGGATTTCCGTTCTGTGTTGCAATGATATTTGCAAGTGTAAAGCCTACGCCTACGATGTAGCTTGCCCATACAGAAGCCTTTGTGATCTTCTTGCTGTAAAGTCCATACATAAATGGTGCAAGGAACGCACCTGCAAGTGCTCCCCACGAAACGCCCATAAGCTGTGCGATAAATGTAGGAGGATCAAATGCGATAAGTACTGAAAGTGCGATAAATACAAGTACGAAAAGCTGCATGAATCTGAGCTGTGTCTTGTCCTTCATGTTCTTTCCTACTGTCGGCTTGATAAGATCGAGAGTAAGTGTTGAGCTTGATGTAAGAACAAGTGATGAAAGTGTTGACATAGATGCTGAGAATACAAGTACTACTACTATTCCGATAAGGATATCAGGAAGAGTCTGAAGCATTGTAGGAACAACGTTATCGTAAGCAACCTTTCCATTTTCAAGTATGATACCAGGTTCATCTGCAAAAAGTCTTCCGAAACCTCCGAGGAAATAGCATCCTCCGGCAACAACTATCGCAAAGAATGTTGAAACTATAGTACCTGTCTTGATAGACTTCTCATCCTTGATGGCATAGAATTTATGAACCATCTGAGGAAGTCCCCATGTACCGAGTGATGTAAGGATAACAACTCCAAGTAAGTTAAGCGGATCAGGTCCGAAGAAGCTTGCGAAAAGTCCCTGGCTGCCCTGAAGAGGTCCTGTTGTAACCTGTGTCTCAACCGGAATATTTGATAAATCCTTAAGTGCTGTAAGGAAGCCGCCCTTGCCTGAAAGAACAGCGCCGATAACTGCACAGATACCGATAAGCATTATGATACCCTGAATAAAGTCATTTAATGCTGTTGCCATATAACCGCCAACAACTACGTAAACTCCTGTAAGGAGTGCCATAACAATGATACAAACACGGTAATCAACATCAAATGCCATACCGAAAAGTCTTGACAGTCCGTTATAAACACCTGCTGTGTAAGGAACAAGGAAGACAAACGCTATCATTGATCCCACAATTCTGAGTGATTTCGAATCAAATCTCTTACCAAAGTACTCCGGCATTGTTCTTGCATCAAGAGCCTGTGTCATGATTCTTGTTCTTCTTCCGAGAACAAGCCATGCAAGAAGGCTTCCGATAAATGCATTTCCAAGTCCGATCCATGTTGATGAAAGTCCGTACTTCCATCCGAACTGTCCGGCGTATCCAATGAATACAACCGATGAAAAATACGATGTTCCAAATGCAAACGCCGAAATCCAAGGTCCCACTGAACGTCCGCCGAGGACGTAATCATTTACATTCTGGGCTTTCTTTCTGGAATAGAATCCGACGCCGATCATTACGCTGAAGAATACCACCAGCAATAAAATTTTGACTACCATTTCTCCATACTCCCTTTTATTATATGTTTTTTCATAACCTTACACTTTATTGCTTTATCGCATTAAAGTGTCAGACTATATTCTAGCTTTCAGATGCAGCTTTGTCAATAAGTAAAAAAAGTAGTGCTGCGCACTCCGACTAACACCACGCTGCTTCAGCCTAAGCAGTGCCATTCGCATTTCGCTACGCTAAATGCTCATGTAGTGCTGCGCACTATCATAAAAAAACAGCACATACCTTTTAGCAAGCAAGCTTGCAGGGTACGTGCTGTTTTTTATGGCACTGCTTAGGAGTGGAACATCTTGTTGCTCTGGTATCTCGGTTCGCAGGTGAGGTTTACGCCGAGCTTAGAGAATACATTTTCATCAATGCTTGAAAGGATGACTGACGAATGCGCTTCGCAGCCGCGGAGCTTATCAAGCTGTGCGAGTGCGATACGTGCGTTCTCATCACTTTCTGCGCAGATTGTCAGAGCTATAAGAACCTCATTTATGTGCATGAGCGGATTGTGGTCGCCCAGATGATGTACCTTAAGATGCTGAATAGGCTCGATAACCGATGGAGCAAGGAGTATTACTTCGTCCTTAAGGCCTGCGAGATGCTTAAGTGCGTTAAGCAGCATTGCAGATGATGCTCCGAGGAGACTTGTCGTCTTACCTGTGATTATCGTTCCGTCATCAAGTTCGATCGCTGCTGCAGGAAGTCCTGTGAGCTCACCCTTAACATTTGCGGCTGTTGCGCATTTACGGCTTTCAAGACCGATTCCAGCCTGCTGCATAAGGACCTCAAGCTTGCTTACAATGTCCTGACGGCTGTTGCCTTTGCGAAGTGCACAGCATTCCTTGTAATATCTTCTGATGATCTCCTGATTACCGGCTTCTCTTGTAACTTCATCATTTGAAATGCAGTTTCCTGCCATATTTACGCCCATATCTGTAGGTGACTTATATGGTGAATCGCCGTAGATCTTCTTGAACATAGCGTTCAGTACAGGGAATACATCTATATCCCTGTTATAGTTTACAGTTGTTTCTCCGTATGCTTCGAGATGATAAGGATCGATCTCATTTATATCATTAAGGTCTGCTGTTGCAGCCTCATAAGCAAGATTGACAGGGTGTCTAAGAGGAATATTCCAGATCGGGAAGGTCTCGAATTTTGCATATCCGGCCTTGATTCCGAGCTGATTATCCTTGTAAAGCTGTGAAAGACATACAGCCATCTTTCCGCTTCCCGGACCAGGTGCAGTTACAACTACAAGCGGCTTTTCTGTTTCGATATATTCATTCTTGCCAAATCCGTCCTCACTTATAATATGAGGAATATTATTTGGATAACCGTCGATCGGATAATGTCTGTATACCTTCATACCAAGGCTTTCAAGTCTCTTCTGGTACTTTATCGCTCTCTCCTGGCCGTTGAATCTCGTGAGAACAACACTGCCGACGAAGAGTCCGTAGCCTCTGAATGCATCGATAAGTCTAAGAACATCCACATCATATGTAATACCGAGATCACCACGAACCTTGTTCTTCTCGATATCATTTGCATTAATGACGATTACGATCTCAGCATCTTCCTTAAGCTGTGTAAGCATTCTGATCTTACTGTCCGGAGCAAATCCCGGAAGTACTCTTGAAGCATGATAATCATCGAAAAGCTTGCCGCCGAATTCCATATACAGCTTGCCGCCGAAATTAGAAATTCTCTCTCTGATCTTTTCAGACTGCATTGAAAGATATTTGTCATTATCAAAACCAATCCTGCTCATTTTTTTGTTACCTCTTTCATTTTTTCAATTCATTAATCTGCCGTTTTTTATCTATGTATTTATCCTGCCTGCGAGTATGACCAGGCATTTTTTCTGCAGTTTTTATCTACGCATGTACCCTGCCTGCAAGTATGACCAGGCATTTTTCTGCAGTTTTTATCTACGCATGTACCCTGCCTGCAAGCTTTATAAGCTCCTCACATCTTGCAAGGTCATTATATGTCAGTGCATCGTAATTCCTGAAATGCTCGATATATGCGGAAATGTCAATATTATCGAAGCTTCCATCCGTGCCGGGAGCATCATATTCATACTGATCAAAATTATTTACCACGAAGGTACATTTGCCCGAAGCCACCACGGAAATAAGCTCCGCAAAGCCCGTTGTTGCAGCATACTGATGTCTTCCCTGCCCGGTCACAACAAGTATCTGATCAGCCTTCTCGATAAGATAACTATTCAGCTTGTTCATCACGCTTTCGGTATCAACAATGATAATATCATACACCCCAGCGGCTTTGATTGCTTCAATGATCCTGATGTATGTCTCATCGGAAATACCTGAATTCTCGGAAACGCCTGTACGTCTCAGCTCCGGAATATAATCAAAATCCGAATGAACAACGTATTTCTCAACATCAGCATATCTAATACAGCCGGAAATATTTGATACATCAGTTCTCGTCTTCTCCTTCATCAGAAAACTGAAATTCTGATAAGAAGATGTGCAGATATAAAGCACCTTCCTGGCATCCTTGGAAATGATCCTGCTAAGACCTAATGCAACTGTTGTCTTACCGGCTCCTCCGGTTGCAGAATGAACCATAAGAATTCTTGTCTTTCCCGAAGGTCTTAGACTGCTTTCCGCCTTCTTTGGTTCTATATTCGGCTTTACGCTTTCGGCGCTTTCACCGGCATTTTCATTATTTACTGTATTTTCATTTGCAGCCTTGATAAGCTTTTCTCTGGCCGCAGCCTCTCCCTCAATGAATTCCTGAGGGAATCTGATAAGAAAATCGCTGTGTCCAATTCTCAGAACGTCCTTATCAGATATATATCTTGCCTCGCCGCTATTTAGCCTAGCCCCGTTTACAAATGTACCATTGGCGCTTCCGAGATCAATTACTGCCACCCTGTTGCCTACCTGCGAAATCTTGCAGTGAGTTCTGCTGACCGCCGTCTCAAGTACCGCATAATCAGCGCTGTCAGGGCTTCGTCCTATAACAAAATTGTCTTTATTTATTACAAATTCAGGAATCTCACCGTTAAGATTCTCAAGTCTTATCCTTGGCATCAGTGTACCTGCAAGATATCCTGTGTGTCCCTGCTCATTGTTCATCTGGCGCATTTTCTCACTCAGCTGTGGAACAGAGTTTGCCGCCTTTGAAGAAGGAACCACAAGCTCACCTTCAGGTTCTTTACTCTGCGTAGGTGCATTTACTGTATTCTGAGTCAGAACTGTCGCTTCGGCTGCTGCGGACGGTTTCGGTGCCGGTGCAGTATTCTGCGCTGTCGTATTATCCTGTGCAGCATCTCCATTTTCGAAAAGCGAAGCCTTCTGTATCATATCCATCACATTTCCGCCCATCATGCTGTAAAGCATTTCAAGCGTAACACTGCTGTCAGAAAGCGTTCTCACAAAGCCTTCACTCTTCGGGCTGCGGATCCCCGGAATATTTGTAATGATACTCGCAAATGCATTCCTCATATCCATCTCGAAGCCGTCGGCTTTATCATTTGAATCCATCGGAACATATGTAACCCTGATGCTTCCGTCGGTTTCGCTAAGGAATATCTTATTCAGAGAAACGATGATATGTCCTGCATTAAGTCCCTTGCAATTCTTGACCATTATCACCACTCCGAAGAATTCCTTCAGAATGTTGATGAACGCATCGTCATTTAAGGTTCCTATCCTGTCTGAAACAGGCACAAAGCCTGCAGCAGCGTAATACAAGGAGTTGTGACCATTGTAGCTGCCATACATGCATTTTATGAAAACGTCATTTTCCTTTTCAGCTGCCAGCTTATATTCATCACCCGATAAAAGATCTTCCCTGTTTATCAGATAAACAAAATCCCTGCCTGCTGCGAGTTCTGAAATACTGCCATCAAGTAACACTCCGTTCAAGATCATCAAACCTCCTTCTACCTATATTTTAAAATGAAATACTTATTCAAGAATAACCATTTGATTATATCACTTTGCTTTTTTCTCTGCAACTGCCGGGACACATATCATTCCAAAACTCTCACTATCGTTACAATTATCAGTCCCTCACAAAAAAATAGTCCAAGAAAAATTACAAGCGCCTCCAGAATTGCAGCAAACATTTTGCTCCTGTCGCTCTTCATTTTTTTGACAAGAAAAGCTCTTTCCCTTACGCCTCTGTAGTTCATCAGGAAAAATGCCGCTGTGAGAAAGACTAAATAAGCTAAAATGATTTCCACCACACGAATCACATTAACAATTGAGCTGCTCAAATTTTCATAGCCCTCATAATCCACAAGTCCTATGCAGACTGAAATAACCCCAATCAGGAGATATATGAATGTTGCGATAATCATATTAACCGGATTTCCAGACCTAAAGCCGGGTAATGCCCGACTGTTTACTTTTTTATCAAAATGATATCCAATTGAATTATCCCTGCCTGCCTCATCTGTCTTTTTGGAGCTTTTCAGGAAATCTCTGATCTCCTCCACCGTCTGGAACCTGTCTCTTTTATCCATCATCATGCATTTTGATGCAAACAGCTGAAGTGTCTTTAATCTTTCATTATCCGGCTGATAGCTTCTGTCCAATTCTACATTATCAATCATATATTTTACAGTAGCACCAAGGCTGTAAAAGTCCGTTCTAATATCACTTTCAGAGAAGCCGTACTGCTCCGGCGCAGCAAATCCGCGTGTTCCCATAGCAACCGTATCCCTGACCTTTGTTCCGTCAAGCTCTCTGGAAATGTTAAAATCCACAAGATAGACCTTTCTATCACGGTCTATCATGATATTATCCGGCTTGATGTCCCTGTGGATCACCGGCGGATTCATTTCACCAAGCTTTGAAAGCACGTCAAGAACGCCCGAAATAATATGATAAATGCTGTCCACATGCGTAAGATAATTACTCTCCGCCTCTATCATCTCGCCAACATTTTTGCCATCAACATATTCCTCAATGATAAGTGCATGATCTTCAAAGCCTAAAATATCATTGATCCGAGGGATTCCGTCAATTGCCTGTTCCTTAAGGCTTTCATAGATTCCCACAGAAATGCAGCTTATATACTTAGCGATGAGTATTATACTTTCATCCTCTATCCTGCACACCTTTATCACTTCTTTTTTATCGTTTACATATCCGATAAAGCTGTAGCCGTTAGTTTTCAGTTCATCAATTATAATTTTTTCTGTGATCATATACCTTTAGCCATCCAAAAAACATTTTCGGTTAAACCATGCTACAACTCCTGCATTTCCTTTTTATACAGCAGATTATTGGTTTCCTCTGCAGTAAATCCACTCTTTATAGCATAAATAATAACTGCGTCCCTTTTATCCTTCGGATAGAGCACGCCAAGCTTAAGTATCGTCAGACACCTGTTAGTCTCATCCAGATCAAGCCCTGCCGCGATACAAAGAGCAAGCGCATTATCCCTGCCCGGCTGCCTTATGCCGCTGACAAGCTGATAAGCATAAGTTCTGCTTATCGCCGAATCCTTAATAACCTTTTTAACCGGTATTCCCTTCGATTCCAGAAGATTATTATAATATTCAGAAAATGTATATGTTTATGATATTTTTATCTGTTGTATTTTCAATCTCAACATCAATACCATATCCCCAGATCTTGTCATTTTTGATTCCCTTGGCGATACATTTCACTCCGTCTGCATCAAAAAGCGTCATTTCGTTTATAGTCGGTTCATTATTCTTCTGTGTTGATGCCTCGGATGCTGAAGATGATTTCTGCGTTTCTGTTCCCAGTTCAGTCTTCTCCGGTCTCTCAACGCTAACTATATCATCTTTATCTTTTTTATTGGTTCCGGCTGCCCCCGCCCCTCCTAACACAATAATTATTATCAGCCAGAACCATATTTTTTTATAAAATGGTTTCTTCATATATCCTACCTCACTTTCTGTTTGTTTTCTTACTTAATCTTACACCATTCCCAATTATTTTTGGTATGCACGGTGCATACAAACAGAAAAAAACCGTGCAGGTTTCGCCCTTCTGGCGATTCCCGCACGGTCATCACAATATAATAAGCCTATTTAAATAAACCACTTTATATTAAACTGTCTGATCACTCTTCATTTGGCATCTTCCAACCAAAATGATTTGTGTGAAGAAGCTGCTCTGAAAGCTCGCCTACAGGCTCTCCCAGGAACTCTTCATAAAGCTTCTTGATATCAGGATTTTCATGGCTGTAACGAAGCTCCATCTTCTCATCAATGTCATGGAGATGCTGTCCACGGCTGAAACGTCGATCGATATCATCCTTATGAACAGGCTGTCCGCCACCGCCGGAGCATCCGTTAGGGCAAGCCATGATCTCAACGAAATCATACTTAACCTGTCCCTTTACGATAGCACGGCAGAGCTTATCAGTATTTGCAAGTCCACTGGTAACAGCGATACGAACCTTTGTACCGTTAAGATCATATTCAGCCTCTCTCCAAGGCTTGTCGCCTGCTTCGCTGCTGCTGATCTCATGAAATGCTGACGGATCCGGCTTCTGTCCTGTTACAAAGAATGCTGCAGAACGAAGAGCTGCTTCCATAACACCACCGGTAACGCCGAAGATAACGCCCGCACCTGAGAAGTCCTGCATAAGAGAATCAAACTCAGATTCCTCTATACGATCGATCGGTACGTTCTGTACCTTTGTAAGACGCATAAGCTCGCGGGTTGTAAGAACGATATCAACGTCCTTAACTCCATTTTTACCATACATTGTAGGAAGATCACACTCTGTCTTCTTAGCAACGCAAGGCATAACAGAAACTACGCAGATATTTTCAGGAGCAACTCCTATCTTCTCAGCGTAAAATGTCTTCATTATCGCACCGAACATCTGCTGAGGGCTCTTTGCTGTTGAAAGCTGTCCAACAAGCTCAGGATAATGAGTCTTAACGAAACGAACCCAGCCCGGGCAGCAGCTTGTGAACATAGGATACTTTGCAAGGTCTCCTGATGTAAATCTCTTGAGGAATTCTGTTCCTTCCTCCATGATAGTAAGGTCTGCTGAGAAGCAGGTATCAAATACATAATCAAATCCTAGATTTCTGAGTACGCCTGCAAGCTTCTTAACTGTAGCTTCCTCTGAAGTAAGTCCGCAGGATTCTCCCCATGCTGCTCTTACAGCAGGTGCAATCTGAACGATAGTTGTAATATTTGGATTCTCAAGAGCATACAGAACCTTCTCTGTATCATCTCTCTCACGAAGAGCGCCGACAGGACACTGAACTATACACTGTCCGCAGGCTGCACAGTCGGTCTGCTCGATCTTTCTGTTGCCTGATACGCCTACTCTTGTTCTTCCACCGGTACCGATGAGATCCCAGATCTTTACGCCCTGTACCTTCTCGCATACAGATACGCAGCGCATACACTTTATACATTTCTTTGCATCACGGATAAGAGGAAATTCTCCGTTCCACTCTGCAAGCTTACCCTCAGGAAGATCCATCGGATAAGGATTCTCTATAAGATTAAAATCTCTTGCCAGTGACTGAAGCTGACAGTTGTCATTTCTTGCACACATTGCGCAGTGTCCGTCATGCTGGCTCATAAGAAGGCTGAGGTTAGTCCTGCATGCGCTTCTTACACGAAGTGAATTTGTGATGATGTTCATTCCTTCCTGAACCTTTGTGATACATGAAGGAACAAGCTTGTCCTCACCCTCTATCTCAACGCTGCAAAGTCTGCAGGCGCCGATCTCATTGATCTCCTTAAGATAACAGAGGTGTGGGATTTCTATTCCGGCTGACTCTGCAGCAGCCATAATGGTTGTTCCTTCCGGAACATTAACCGGCACATGATTGATCGTTACATTTACCATTCCTGCTTCCTCCCTCCTCTGAATAAGCCGTAGCCGAATCTGTCGCATCTGAGACAGCGGCTGCACTCCTGATGAGCCTCTTCACAGCTCATTCCGTTTGTTACAAGGCCAAAGTCGCCAGAGATATTCTCAATGTCTCTGCTGGTCTGTGATACACGTCCGCATGGCGGAGCGTTGTTAAGGTGTGGTTCCGGAACAGGAATATCTTTAAGTATCTTATGATCAAATCCAAGGAAGCTGTCAATGTTGTCTGCAGCAACCTTACCTGCAGAAACTGCAAGGATAACAGTTGCAGGACCTGATACAGCATCACCGCCGGCGAATACATTTCCGCTTCCCGGTACAAAGCTTGAAAGCTCTGCCTGAATAGCGCCGCGGCGTGTCTTCATTCCGCTCTTCTCAAATGGCTGAGAATGGATAGACTGTCCGATAGCAACTACAATATAATCACAAGGGATCCTTACAAGATCCTTATCTGCCTTTGCTACAGAAGGACGTCCGTCGCTTCCTACCTTGCTGATGATCTGTGGCTGTACATGGATAGCTACAGCATTTCCTTCAGCATCAAGCTCTATATGATCCGGTGCGTGAAGTGTGAGAAGCTCCGCTCCTTCCTTCTCTGCATCACGGATTTCTTCTTCAAGTGCTGTCATGTCATCAACACGTCTGCGGTAAACGCAGGTAACGTGTGCTGCACCGAGACGAAGGCTTGTACGTGTAGCGTCCATGGCAACATTTCCGCCTCCGACAACTACAACACGTTTACCTGAAAGATCAGGTCCGCTGCCTTCTCCGACGCTTCTAAGCATCTTAACTGCGCTGACTACATTTGGTGCCTGCTCTCCTTCGATTCCGAGCTTTCTGTCATCATGCGCACCTATGGAAATGTAAACTGCGTCATATTCTGCCTTAAGTGCTTCAACAGTAATATCATCACCTATATTTGTATTAAGCACTGTCTTGACGCCTGTATTTAAAATGTACTTTATATCTCTGTCGAGTATATCCTGAGGAAGTCTGTAATCAGGAATACCGTAACGAAGCATACCTCCAAGCTTTGGACGCTGCTCGTATACAGTTACTTCGTGACCCATAAGCTGAAGGAAATATGCCGCTGTAAGTCCGCCAGGACCTCCACCGACAACTGCAACCTTCTTGCCTGTTGGCTCTGCTATGGTCGGAAGAATCTTATCCTCCGAATGATCAACGGCATATCTCTTGATGCCGCAGATATTTACAGCATCATCAACCATATGACGTCTGCATCTTGCTTCACATGGATGCTCGCATACGTAGCCGCATACTGAAGGGAAAGGATTGTCCTTTCTGATAAGGCTTACTGCCTCTTCATTTTTGCCGGCCTTTACAAGAGCAATATATCCAGGAATATCCACATGTGCCGGACAGGCTGTCTGGCATGGGATTGTCTGCTCAAGTCCATAGTTGCAGGTTCCGCTTTCGATGTGCTGTATAAAATCATCACGGAAGCCCTTAATACCACGAAGTACCATCTCCGCAGATTCATATCCTATAGCACAGTCTGCAGTATCTCTTATCATTGTTGCAGTGTGCTCAATAAGCTGAATGGTGTCCATATCAGCAGTACCGTCAAGTATAGATTCGAGGAGCTTTTCAATCTGTCCGAGTCCAACACGGCATGGTACACATTTACCACAGCTCTGTGAATGACACATTCTCAAAAAGCTGAGCGTCATGTCTACAGGACAAAGTCCTAGCGGACTAGATGAAACACGGCGTTCGATGTCTCTGTAAAGACCATCCAGCACCTTCTGCCCCTGCACAGGTGATTCAATCTTTAATCTTTCCATTGTTCCTCCCTTTATTAGTTCCCAGTCAATCTGATATTACCATGAGGAAAGATTGTAAGCGTTTACATTTTGCTCATCAATATATCCTCATCTTTTCCGCATGCTTTAAATGTAAGCGTTTACATTATAACCTTTACAGTATAATATTTCAAGCATTAATTTAAACAATATATAATAATTTTGCCGTTTCTGTCAGAAAGCCTTAAAGCTGCGTAAGTTGAAAGGTACTGTAGACACAAAAATTAATAAATGCTATAATCATACTCACTAAAAAAAGGCGGATAACAAAATGTGGATAGCAGATAACTGGAAAGATTATGAAATATTAGATACATCATCAGGCGAAAAGCTTGAGAGATGGGCGGACTATATACTGCTCCGTCCGGACCCGCAGGTTCTCTGGAACACACCAAAGCGGATAAAGGAATGGAAGAAGCTGAACGGTCATTATCACAGAAGTGAGAAAGGCGGCGGAAGCTGGGAATTCTTCGACCTTCCGGAGGAATGGACGATAAACTACTCTCTTCCCGAGATTGCCGGAGACAAGGCTCACAGCGAGCTTACCTTCCATCTGAAACCATTTTCTTTTAAGCATACCGGTCTCTTCCCTGAGCAGGCAGTAAACTGGGACTGGACCTACAGCCTTATCAGAAAAAGGATCAATGAAACAGGAAAAAATGTTAAAGTCCTCAACCTCTTTGCTTACACAGGCGGTGCTACTCTCGCGGCAGCTGCTGCAGGTGCAGCCGTTACCCACGTCGATGCGTCAAAGGGCATGGTAGGCTGGGCAAAGGAAAATGCAGCCTCATCCGGACTTTCGGACGCCCCTATAAGGTGGCTTGTCGATGACTGCAAGAAATTTGTTGAGAGGGAAATACGAAGAGGCAACCATTACGATGGCATCATCATGGACCCTCCTTCATACGGAAGAGGTCCTAAGGGCGAGATCTGGAAGATGGAGGACAGCATCTACGAGCTGGTTCAGCTGACAGCAAAGCTTCTCTCTGATGATCCACTCTTCTTCCTTATCAATTCATATACCACAGGTCTTGCACCTTCCGTACTGACATACATTATGTCAACCGAAATAATTCCGGAGCACGGCGGCAGTGTTGAAAGCAGTGAGATCGGTCTTCCGGTCACAGCTACAAATCTTGTACTTCCTTGCGGTGCCAGCGGAAGATGGCAGAAATAAAAAAAATATTATTGAAAAGTTTTTTGCAATTCTTTTCATAAACATAAATAGTGCCCCGGTGGGTCCGTTCAGTTGTATTTCTCTACAAATGAGTGAACCCACCGGGGCACCTTATTTAAAATATTTCAAGGTAATGCTCTTACCATACTCTCTCTTCGATAGGAAGATATTCTTTATGTTTTCCGACATACTTATATGCCGGTCTGATGATCTTACCGTTATTTACCAGCTCTTCTATTCTGTGAGCTGACCATCCCGGAATACGTGCTATAGCAAAGATAGGTGTGAAAAGCTCCATAGGGATCTTAAGCATTGTATATACAAAGCCGCTGTAAAAGTCTACATTTGCACAGACAGGCTTCTGCATATTTCTCTTCTCCATGATAAGCTCTCTTGCAATATTCTCCACTCTCTCATAGAGCTCGAATTCCTTTGTCATTCCCTTCTCTTCGGAAAGCTTTCTTGCAGCATCCTTAAGGATGACCGCTCTCGGATCTGAGATTGAATAAACCGCATGGCCCATACCATAGATAAGTCCCGAACCGTCAAAGCCCTTCTTGTCAAGGATATCATTCAGATAATTCTTAAGCTCCTTCTCGTTCTCCCAGTCTGATACATGAGATTTGATATCTCCGAACATCTGCTGAACCTTAAGGTTAGCACCACCGTGTCTAGGTCCCTTCAGTGAACCGAGTGATGCAGCTACTGCCGAATATGTATCTGTATGTGAAGATGTAACAACGTGTGTTGTAAATGTAGAGTTATTTCCGCCGCCGTGATCTGCATGAAGCACGAGACAGATATCAAGAACCTTGGCCTCAAGATCAGTATATTTTGTATCTGATCTGAGCAGTCTTAAAATATTCTCTGCTGTCGAAAGATTTGACTTCGGTCTGTGAATTATAAGGCTCGAATCAAGGAACTTATGTCTGTAGCTCTGATATCCGTAAGCTGCAATAAGCGGGAATCTTGCTATAAGTCCGAGGCACTGCTCAAGTACATGTCTTACCTCGATATTGTCCGGATCTCTGTCGTAAGAATAAAGAGTAAGCACGCATCTCTGCATCGTGTTCATTATATTTGCACTAGGAGTCTTCATGATAACATCTCTGTTGAAGTCTGTCGGAAGCTCTCTCAGCTCACCTATAACATCCATGAACTCCTTAAGCTGCTGCTTGGTAGGAAGCTCACCGAAGAGAAGAAGGAAAACTATCTCCTCAAAACCTCTCTTGGTTCCCTTGAAACCACCGATAAGATCAGATATCTCGTATCCCTGATAATACAGTTCGCCCGGAATTGCAATACGCTGTCCGTTCTCTTCCTTAAAGCCTGTAACATCTGAAATCTCTGTGAGGCCTGTAAGAACTCCTTTACCATTGGAATCTCTCAGTCCTCTCTTAACGTCATATTTTGAATACAGTCTCTGATCTATCTTACCCGAATCCGCGCAGAATTCGACATATTTATCAACCAGCTTATTGAAGTCTTCATTACTGAACATAAGTTAAGTCTCCTTTGTCTCTTTATCTACTTGCTTTTTGTCCGGTTCAAAATCTATGATACACCTTTCAAATGCATTTATTACTTTGGTATCTTTATATGAGTACTGCTGAACGTACTGTCTGCCATAGGTTCTGTGAACATGTCCGTGGATGAAAAGCCCCGGACTGTATTTGTCCAGTATCTTATAAAAGCACTGAAAACCTCTGTGCGGAAGATCCTCGCCGTCATGAAGATTATACGCAGGTGAATGTGTCACCAGAATATCCACTCCATGGTTTTTCATCAGCTTAAGCCTCATTTTTCTGACTCTTCTGGCCATATCCTTTTCGGTATACTGATGAAGGGATTCCTCGCCCATATTATACTTCATGCTTCCGCCAAGTCCAAGTATCCTTACACCCTTGTAATTATATATCTTATCCTCGATACATTCACATCCATCCGGTGGTATCTTCTCATATTTATAGTCATGGTTGCCGTGAACATACAGGACCGGACACTTTGCATATGTTGCAAGAAATGAGAGATAGTGCGGATCAAGGTCCCCTGCGGATATTATAAGATCAATCCCTTCCAGCTTGCTCTTCTCAAAAAAATCCCAGTAAAATTTAGATTCCAGATCCGCTACTGCCAGTATTCTCATCGTCCTTTAATACACCCTTAAGCTCAACGATTCCTCTCGCTCTTTCCTTGAGACTGTCTATAACCGGTATTATTCCATCCACATTCTCAACAAGCCAGTCCATAGTCATTATCTCTTCCGGAGGCATGAGCCTTCCTTCCCCATTTTTCTCTTCTCCGTCCTGTCCGATAATACTTCCATAGAACGGAGCAAAGCTTCCATCCGTGATCATACCCTTGATCGTTTTTACCAGTCTTCCGATTCCATCAGGAACCTTCTTAGACAGTATCAGATCTATAACCCCTGCAGAAAGGCCCCACCAGTAATTGATAGGAATTCCTGCATTTCCGCTGTCCGTATCATCCCATGAATCATTCATGATATAACGGACAATTCTTTCATATAATACGCCCCAGTTATATACCGGCATGGCTATATTCTCAGGCTCTCCCGCAGAAAGCTTATACATACCGAATCTTCTGGATGCATTTCTCGGAGTGATCATATCCTGGTCTGAGATATAATCAACGCCCGATTCAAAGAACTCCCTGTAAAGCTCGGATTTCTTACCATCCTCCTTAAGGGTCGTCCATTTAAGGCTTACCGTAGCGCGCGGATTGACCATTCTCGCGCCCATAGCAAATGCATTTATATTTGCTGTCATACCATATATCGGATAATCGGCAAGATAACCGAGCTTATCCGTTTCCGTAAGTGCTCCGGCTATCATTCCCGAAAGAAATTTTGCCTCATACAGTCTCGCATAATATGTTCTGATGTATCTGTGCGAGGTATTCAGTGAGCAGTTCAGTATCTTAACATTCGGATATTTAACCGCACACTTAAGGCTTGCATCGATAAGCTGTGAGGTTGCTGTAAAGATGACCTCGCACTTTTCCTTCTCGATCAGCTCTTCTATAGCAGCTATCGCCTCGTCCTCATTGCTTGCCGAGGTTATCTTGAGAGTCGATATCTTATCACCGAAAACCTCTTTCAAATGATTTCTTCCCAGCTCGTGAGTGTACAGGAAGTCTGAAGTCATAGGATCCCTGTCATAGATAAATGCAACCTTCAGCGGCTTACTTGCTGAGAAGTTCGGTGCAAACATCTGACCGAAGAGGGATTTCTTACCTTCCTCAGGAGGAGTAAGACTGATATCTAGCACCTCGTTCTGATCCTTTGTAAGGTATTCCTCCCAGGTCTTTGCAACCGCCCTCTTCATCTCTTCAGAAGACATATTTACTGCTTCATAAAAATCATAAACATCCAGGAAGGCAAGGAACGCATCGCCTGTAGTAATGTTCTCAAGCTTCTTGCCGCCCTTTGCATCAAAAGCCTCACGGAATTTGTAGAGCGCAGACATAAAGTTCTTCGTATCATCATCTGTCCATACAGATATATCCTCATCCCTGATGCTTCCCGGAGCGGTCAGTATATCTGTCCTGCCGATATTCTCAGGGTTTTCAGCGTTAAGTCTGTCATTCTGAGCCTTCTCTGCCTTTGACTTCATGACCTTCTCCATGATCTTCTGGAAGTTTCCTTCCTCAGTCATCCAGATGTCATTTATGCCTGTGACAGCGTTAAATTCCATAAATTCATAATATATTCTGATCTCTTTATCATCTGTCTTTCTCGGGATCTTACGTATAACCTCTGCAGGTATCTCAAGAGCGTCATAAAACTTCATGACACTGACACGCTTGTTGCCCTCGATGACATAGTAATAATTCAGATATTCGTAAACCTTGATCGGATCTCTGATGCCTTCATTCATCTGTGCATCGGCAAGAGCCGACCATTTATATGCAAATTCCGTCTTAAGCCCAAGAATAGGCATGAAATTGCTTGCGAAAGAATATGTTCTGCTCCTTGTACTTGTACCTACAACTCTGCTGAGCGGAATACGGATCACTCCCATATTCTTCTCCTGAAGGATATCATTTTCCTGAATTATCTCATCAAGAACAGGAAGGTACGGATGACGACCCTTCTGCAAAGCTGTCTTATATGCTCTAACTCCGTATTTCAGCGCTTTTTCGTATTCAATAATTGACATAAAGCGTCACCTCGTATAACTCTCCGGCTGTAAAAAGCCATTACAATGCGGCGGTTTCGGTTTGCCCGGCACTGCCGCCTGATTATATCATTTATAGATTATGCCTTCCGCAAATTCCTTCTCAGATACACTGATCTCATTTGCAGAAAAGCCTGCTCTTCTAAGAATATCAAGGAGTTTTTCCCTATCTCCTTCTGTGCACGTCATTTTACCACTCTGTATCAAATAGTCAAGCTGTTCTTCGTAATTGATACAGTTCCTGAACTCCTTATCGCGGCGCTTAAGCTTCTTGATATATCTCATATATTTCATAATAAGCTTATCGCTGCTGCCTGCACGCGCATATAAAAATCTATACTTTATCACCGGATAGATAAATATCGCTCCAAAGATAAGCGCACCAACGATAAATATAGTCATTACGGCAACTGCAAGCTTTCTGATAAAGTTGTCATTGATACGGAAGTTGAAGCCTCCGCCATTCTCTACTTCTTCGTTACCGTCATCATTTCCTGAAATGGCTCTGCTGAACTCACTCCAGAAATCAACCAGATCATCCTCGCTGACTGCAGGAGTTGCCTCAACTACTGTCCATCCCTTTCCGTCAATATATGCCTCAACCCAGGCATGAGCATCCGCGTCAGTAGCATTTACCGAGATAAGCGCTGTCTCACCGATAGCCGAATATCCGTTATAGTAATCACTGTACTCTGCATCATCTACAAGAACACCGTCTCTTGTCATCTGCTCATAAGATATAGCATATCCCTCGCAATATCTTGTAGGAATGCCGTAATATCTGAGTATCAGCGCAGTCGAGCTTGCGAAATGCGCACAGTAACCCTTCTTGTTCTTGGTAAGGAAATAATTAACAAAGTCTGATCTTCTCGGGGTTGCACCCGGTTTTATTGTGTAAGGTATATTCTCCTGGAAATACTCTTTAACCTGAGAGATTATCTCTTCAGAGCTTCCGTGGAAATTCCTTTGCTGACAGAAATCCTCTATAACATCTCTGTTGGCATCCGGTATCTCAAGGAATTCATCTCCGATCTCGACCTCCTCCAGATCATAATCAGTTCCATAGAACATCGGATAATATGTATATTCTTTTGTCTGTTCATAATAGACCATATTATTTGTATCATCAGAATAATACGGAAGATAAACTCCTGCCTGTGCGTCAACATTTGTTATAAGGAGCTTACCCTGTGCAGAATAATCCGCCTTATCCTCGTAAGCCTTCTTAAGTGCCTCTACCTCATTATGATTCTGCCCCTCAGGAGTTCTGTAATCCCTGTTCATCTTCCAGACATTCTGATACGGAACATAGGTGCTTCCGACAAACTGCTTAAGATAAAGCGTTTCGTAAGAATACGGCGTAAGCTGAACTGTAATATCTGTTTTATAGTCAAGACGGATGGATGATACGCCTCCGAGACGTCCTGTTGAAAGACCACCGTTATTTGCATAATAGTTAAAGAGTCCTTCGATACCGAGAGTAAAGAGATTTGCCATCGTATCGATCGTACTCTTCTTATATTTGTTATTGCCGTTACGGTCATAGCCTTCCTTCGGGACTATAATACTTATGACATTTACAAATATAAATACCAGAACAAAGCCGAAGATCATCATCTGTCTTAAGGCTTTTTTATTCAGTCCGTAAGAGAGGCCGTCCTTAGCGTGATAGTATTTATTGTCTACTCTGTAAAGTCTGTAATGGCGTCCGGACCTGAGAAGATACGCCATAAGTATACCGCCGAGAAGCAGTATCGCATAAAACATATCCGGCTCAGATTCAAAATACACCGGTAAAAAGTTAAGTAAAATGACGATTATTGTTGCTACAAGATATCTCGCACGTCTTGAGATATAGTTATTTACAAGAATATTCAGCAGAAGGACCATAAAGACCACCACCACCGTTATGGCCGTATACCGGTCGGATATACGCTCGGTATAATGCTGGTAACCTTCAAGATTAAGGTATATGGAAGCCACGCTCATAACATCATTTACAACCGAATAAAATCCACTGTTTATATAATCCTTAAGCAGATACGCCGAAGCTGCAAAAAGCACGAAATATATCAGATATCCGATATTTTCTGTTGCATATCTGTAGTAAAGAACAGAACAGAGGACAGCAGAAAGAAAGGCCGCGATATTTACCGTCAGCTGAGAATATTCAATCTCAAACGCTGACATAAATGTACCTACACCGCCCATAGTAAGACAGTATGTAATGATACCCTTAAGGAAGAATGTTCCGATACGTTTTTCCTTCTGATCATAAACACTCTTATCTATCTCGATACCCTTACATATCTCAATATCCTTATTTTCACTAATCCTGCTCCACCACGACTGCAACGGCTTCTCCCTCTCTGAATAAAACATTTACATAAGCCTTAAGCTCAGGCTTGATGCTTCTCATGTATTCCTTGGTCTTCTCACTATCCAAATATATCTTTTCATACAGCATATCCGAAAATGCATTATCCGCATCATCCAGATTCATCAGCTGTCTCTCTTCAAATTCAAATCTGTTCTCGCTCCACCACATGAATTTCACGAAAACATTATCACGGACAAAGCTCCTCACGATGCTGTAGCCAAGATCGAGCACTGCATCCACTTCATCCATGGAGCCTGCAAGATCCAGCATTATCACCATCTGCTGGTCTGACATGCTGACTCTGTCCTTAACCATCAGGATGTCCCTCTTGGCAGAAAGCTTCCAGTGAATGCTCATAAGCTTATCTCCCGGGATATACTCCCTGACATCGGTAACATCCGAAAAATCATAACCCTTCTTCTGAGTCTCTTCAGCCTCTGTATAACCGCGGTTGATATCAGATGCGTCTATAGCCGGCATAAGATTCTTCGAAGGAAGTACGAAGATTTCGGCTGCCGCCGGATTCTTCTTCTTTAATTCAATAAAACCAAGTGGATCCAAAACTGTGATAGCGTCAATAGAATATTCGATATTTCCGCATTTCGACAGCTTAAGCGGTATCAGCAGCTCTTCGGTATGTCTCATGGCCGACGCCATGGTTACAACCATTCCACTGCCGACATTATAGAATTTATTCTTAATATTCCAGTTCACACGAACGTGCAATACCGGGAAGAAGGCCTTATTCGTAAGCTCGATCCTGACATAACTGAGAGTATCCTTCTCCGCTATACGATCGGCGGCCTCCAGAGTACAGAAAATACTGTGCCTTACGTAAAGGCACAGTATTATAGACAAAACCGGCAAGATGATCATGAGCCACATGAGCATCATAAAAAGATGACTATGCATAAATGCATGCACGCCAAAAACTACCAGGAATAATATGATATAAAAAATTATCCTTCCAAAATGAATCTTAGTTTTCAAATTCTAACTCCTGGGTGCCTGAATAGACTGAAGAGTTCTCTCCAATGCGCCGACTATCGTAAGTCCCTGAGCTCTTGCTTTCTGTCCCAGCTTTACCCTGTGACCGAGAGTATCTCTCACTACACTCTGAACATCTTTCGCAGTAACATAGTCTCTGTTCTCAAGAACAGCCATTGCTTTGGCCATTCTGAGGCAGGCTATAGTTCCTCTCGGGCTGGCGCCCATTGAAAACATATCAGTTTTTCTGGTTGCTTCAACTATATTTACAATATATTCGTAAATCTCATCCTTTACGAACATATCATTTGAAATCTTTCTAAGTTCCTTAAGATCCTCGCCGCTCATTACAGGCTCTACTGTATCAATGAGGCGGGAGGCATTTCCCTTCAGGATGGCTACAGCGTCACTATGCTCAGGATATCCCATAGAAAGGCATATCATGAATCTGTCGAGCTGTGATTCCGGAAGAAGCTGTGTTCCTGACGAACCATAAGGATTTTCTGTGGCTATAACGATGAAAGGATCCGGAAGGGATCTTGTAACGCCGTCAACTGTGGCATTTCCCTCTTCCATTACCTCCAGAAGCGCAGACTGAGTCTTTGGACTGGTTCTGTTGATCTCGTCAGCCAGGAAAAGATTACAGAATACAGAACCCGGTCTGTATTCAAACTCTTTTGTTGCACTGTTATACATAGAAAAACCCAGTATATCCGAAGGAAGTACGTCAGGCGTAAACTGAACTCTCTTATAGTCAAGAGAGAGAGCCTTTGCAAATGCTGTCGCAAGGGTGGTCTTTCCAACGCCCGGAATATCCTCCATCAGGATATGTCCGCCTGCTATAGCAGCTGCAAGCACCTTCCTTACAACGTGCTCCTTACCTTTAATGACTTTATTTACATTATTTTCTACTGCTGTTGTCTTTTCTATATAACTCATTCATTACCTCATCTAGTGATTCCAAGCTTAACTGCTTCATCAGCAACAGCCTTTGCAACTACCTTTGCAACTTCAGGATTAAATGCATCCGGAATGATGTAGTCTGCATTTAATTCATCGTCCTTTACGATAGATGCTATTGCGATTGCCGCTGCACGCTTCATTTCCTCTGTGATTGCTTTTGCTCTTGCATCCAAAGCTCCTCTGAAGATACCGGGGAATACAAGAACGTTATTGATCTGGTTAGGGAAATCGCTTCTTCCTGTTGCTACTACTGCAGCACCGCCTGCCTTTGCTTCGTCAGGCATGATCTCAGGAGTAGGATTAGCCATGGCAAAAATGATGGAATCCTTAGCCATTGTGCTTACCATTTCCTTTGTAAGTACTCCAGGTGCAGATACTCCGAGGAAGATATCCTTACCCTTTACTACATCTGCAAGGCTTCCTGCTTCCTTGTTCTTGTTTGTGATCTTTGCGATCTCAGCCTTTGCAGGATTAAGTCCGTCTCTTCCTTCGTAGATAGCACCCTGTCTGTCAACAAGGATAGCATCCTTAAGTCCGAATGAAAGGAGAAGCTTTGTGATAGAGATACCGGCTGCTCCGGCACCGTTAATAACTGCTGTTACTTCATTTATCTTCTTACCGACTAACTTAAGTGCATTCATGATACCTGCTGAACAAACGATGGCTGTTCCGTGCTGATCATCATGAAATACAGGAATATCAAGCTCTTTCTTAAGTCTCTCTTCAATCTCAAAGCATCTTGGTGCTGAGATATCCTCTAAGTTGATACCGCCAAATGAAGGAGCGATCCTCTTAACAGTTTCAACTATCTCGTCTGTATCCTTTGTATCAAGACAGATAGGGAATGCGTCTACATTTCCGAATCTCTTGAAGAGGATACCCTTACCTTCCATTACAGGAATAGCTGCAAGAGGTCCGATATCACCGAGACCGAGTACTGCTGTACCGTCTGATACTACGGCTATCGTATTAGCCTTACATGTATATTTATATACATCCATAGGGTTCTCATGAATCTTTCTGCATGGCTCCGCAACTCCCGGAGTATATGCTGTTGAAAGATCATCCTTGGTCTCAACTCTGACCTTGGATACAACCTCAATCTTACCTTTGTTTTCCTCATGCATTTCGAGACTTAACTTATTAAAATCCATCTTAATCAGTCCTCCACCTTTATTCTTTTTATCTCTTCCTCGTATCCTTCGATATTTTCACGGCATGCTTCGATCTCTGAGAAGAGGCAGTTAAGCTCTTCGTCATTTAATCCGTCGTTCTTATATCGCTTATACATAATACGTCCTATTTTTTCATAATCAGTCTTGATAACTGACTTTTCCTTGCTGATCTTCGACTTTACCTTGCCGACCTCTATAGCTGTACCGGTCTTGTCTCCGACGCTCTTTACAACTGAACTGAATGTATCCTTAAAAGTCATCCAGACACCTCCATCCCTATATACTATATGCAGGAAATTCCGGCATATTGTTTACTTTACCGTTAATCTGTCTGCTGTTTACCATTACCGAAAATGCCTGATTTACAACAGATATAATCGCATACTAACATACTTTTAATCCAAAATCAAAGCATTTCAAAAAGCGAAAGCTGCTTTCCTTCAGTTTTATTCTCATAGCTTCTGTTGAGCTTATCAATATCATTTCTTCCGAAGAGTATTCCTCTCTTTAAAGCATACTCTGATACCATCTTCGCTATCTTCTCACTTCCTGCCGAGCTTACTACTTCAGCACTTCCGTAAGCCTCGCAGAAGCTTTTATACTCTTCAGGGAAGCCCTCCTCATACATGCTGCGGAAATTCTTACCGACTCCGGCTCTAAGTGTAAGAAGCATATTTCCGGTATCAACGCCTGCTATATCGTACTCATCAAGCTTCTCAAGCAGTACACCGATATCCTTCACGGAATCATTGATAAATGGTATCACCGGCGAGATAAGGACAACGACCTTGATGCCCTCCGCCGTAAGACGCCTTATCATTTCAAGCCTTTCGGAAACAGACGAAGGTCCCTCGCAGAGTTTTCTTACAACGTGGTCTCTCACGGTCTCTATCGGTACATTTACAACAACCTTCGAATTCCTGTTGATATCAGACAGAAGATCGATATCTCTCAGGATAAGATCATTTCTTGTAGTAATCGATACGCCGAAATCGAACCTTTTGATGACGATCAGGCTTTCGCGCATTATGCCCTCTTCCTTCTCGATACTCATGTAAGGATCTACCACGCTTCCGACCATTACCATGCCTCTGGTTCTCTTCCTTGAGAGAGCCTTTGCTAAAAGATCAGGCGCATTTTTCTTCACCTCAACGTCATAATAATCCTCATCCCCGCTGCTGTAAGGCTTTCTGAGGCCTTCACAATATATGATCTTTTCATTACTTCCATGATACGGACTGTAGCCGTTCTGAGGCGTCAGTACAGTCTTCGCTTCAACGTAATGCATACTCTTCTCCTAAATAAAATCAAAGGTCTGCTGTTCATATGTGAGTTCATGATATTCGAGTTCTTCCTGACTTGTCCTGCTCTCATAGTTGACAACAACAGTAACCTCCCTGCCTCCTCTGATCTGCTGTCCGAGGATGTAGTTGATGTCAAATCTTCCTGTGATCGCAGGTGAAGCACCTCTTGCAGGAACGATCAGCTGGACACTATTTGCTTCAAGAAGCTTGAATATCGGTTCCCAGATATATATATCCTTGGCCGCACCGAAAGGATTATCGATAAATATCGTCTTGCTCCTTGTTCCGATACTGTCAGGCGCATACATACCCGAGATATAATTGATGACTGATATAAGGAACTGTATGTAGATACCCTGTGACTGACCGGTACTTCCTACAGCCTCCTCATACTTAAGATAACGGCTCTGTTCCTTGATCCTCTCTCTCTTGTAGAGGCTGAGCTTTATCTTATTCATGTCTGTTACTATGACTCCGAAAAGCTTCTTGGTAGAAAGACTTGCTCTGATAAACTTGACTCTTCCGTCGTCATCATTTATCTTATCAGCCTCTTCCACTATGCGGTCGATGTATGAAGCCATCCTTTCACGCATATATTCCTCTTTGATGTAAGGAATACTGAGCTTTATCATATCTATCTTCTCACCGTCAAGAACGATTCCGGAAAGTCCCGGAAGCAGTTCAAGCTCGGTCTTAACGTCAAGACATCTGTCAAGGCACTGATCCACAAAGCTGTCATGAAGAAGCTCCATATCGGAAAGGCTCTTGCCTATCCTCTCCTTTTCGATACGAATAACCTCTGTCATCTCCTTAAGGCTCTGGACAAGCACCTCCGAATCCGCAAGGCTGCCAGGTATCTGAACATCCTCCTTGATGGTATTCGCAAGTCCGAATGCACTCATGCCTGTAAGCGTCTCAGCTATCCTTCCCTTGCTTCTCACAAGCTCAAGCTTTGCTCTCTCCATAGCCTTCTGGATACTGTCATATCTTACGAGACACTGCTCGAAGCTTTCACTCCTTACCTCTTCGCCGCTTATCACGCTTGCATTTGAGATATCTATACCATTTCTCTCTATCAGACGCTTTATATCCTTGTAAATGTCTTCCGAATCACGTCTTCTTCTGTCAAATTCCGACAGACTCTTTCTGTTCTTCTCGTAATTCTCCTTTGCCTCTGCAAGACGTACCTCTGCGTTTTTCTTCATAAGCTCAAGATTCTCGCTGGTATCCTCTATCCTGCTGAAGGCTCCGAAGGCATCATTTATATTCTTTATCGCATATTCAATACTGCCGGAAAGTCTGTCGCACTCACTTCTCTGCTCCGCCCTTTTTGCCTCTATCTTCTGCAGGGCAGCGCTTTCTTCACCGAGGCGGTCTCTCAGGCTTCTCAGCGCATCCTTGTCGAATCTTACAAGCTTTCCGCTTCTCCTTGTCTCTTCAAGCTGTTCAGTAAGACCTGCTTTCCTTGCCTCAATATTCTTGAGTATTCTTTCCATGCTGTTTTTAAGCGTGTCAGAAAGCATTCTGAGAGATTCCTGCTCCTTCAGCTGGTCTACATTTTCTCTCAGACACATATCAAATGCAGCCGAAAGACTGCTCAGATCATCACCAACCACCTTGTGACTTCCTTCGGTATGGTAAGCGGCATATTTACCGTTCCATTCTTCCGAAAGCTTTTCGCGGCCTGCTGTTAAGGATGAGATCCTGTTGCGTTCATTTTGTACAAGATCAGAAAGCTTTCTGTTCTCTGCATAGAGTCCGTCCAGAAGAAGGCTGATACGCTTCTTCTCGGCTCCTGCCTCCTGGGCTCTCTTTCTGTCAGCTTCAGCAAGTGCAGATAAGGTGGATGCCTCTGTAAGTATGCTTATATCAGATTCAACCTCAGCAAGCTCACCTCTTATGACTGTAAGCTTTCCTTCCGTCTCCGACAGCTTCTCTCCGAGTCTTCCGACTCTGCCGAGAAGTTCATTTTTCTCAAGCAGCAGTGCATTTTCCTGTGATGAAAGGTTATCTGCATCTTCTCTTGCAGACAGCTTCTCAGGAGATAAGGTACCGATGACAAATTCTCTGTCCTCTTTGGTGACCATAAGGAAATCCCTGAGGCTTCTTATCTCATCATTTACTACATCTATCTCTGCCTTCTTCTCTGAAGCAAGCTTTTCTCCCGACCTCTCATCCACGAAGAATTCTGAGCCTCTATGCAGAAGTCTTGCGGCATCATTTCTTGCTCCGAACCTTAAATAGCTTTCCGAATCCAGCTCTTCTTCATTAAATACCGGAACGAGCTCATTTCCGGTGTCAACATCCTCGATGTTCTGATCGTTTACGATCTTATCAAAATCGCTGCAGACAACTCCGTAAGGAAGCTCCGGCTTTGAGGAAATGATGCTGCTTCTCTTATCCTCCGGAAGCGCTGCCAGATAGTCCATGCCTGTCATTGCATAGATGTTGTGGCGGCTTCTCAGATATGAGAGCACCTTCTCAACGCCTTCAGTCGGCTCGATCAGCCTGCCTGCAAGGATGTCATTATATCTTTTTGTCATTGTACGAAGAAGCTGTTCCTTATCTCTAAGGCTTACAGTCGCTTCTCCGATCTTGGCATCTATAACTGTTCCGAGCTCCGACAGGTCTCCGGTCTCATCGCCAAGGTAAATCTTTCTCAGCTTCTCAAGTCTGCTTCTGTCTCCCTCGAAGGAATCTCTCAGCTTCTCAACTCTTGCCCTTTCCGAAGAAACGGCAGCCATCTTAGCGGAATTGCTTTCTATACTGCTATGAAGGCTTGTAAGCTCTGCAGCCAGACTGTCCTTCTCTAATGCAGTTTCCTTCTCTTCTTTCGAGAGATTATCTCTTCTAAGCTTTGCGCCTGCGAGCTTCGCATTTATATCGTCAAAGCTTTTATCATTCAGATTGTTAAATGCAGATGCTATCCTCTCCTCAAGTGCGCTGCAGTTAAGGAGCGCAGACTTCTCGGCACCGCCAAGCTCTGCAGCATTTGCCTCTGCTTCTGCAAGGGTCTTCTTAGACAGTTCAAGCTCCTTCTCATATTTCTGAAGCTTTTCCTTACTCTCAGATATTTCCCTCTCGTACTGTTCTATCCTTTTATCAAGCAACAGTCTTATGCTGTAAACAATATCGTGTATATCTTCAATCTCTTTATTGCCGCTTTCAAGAAGTCTCAGCTTTTCATCAACTTCCTTCTTCCTGTCGCCGTCGAGGATATAATCCAGATATTCATTTCCGGACTCGGCTTCAATAAGCCTTTCTCTTGCCTCCTCGAGGTTCCTTGAAGCTTCCTCTACATTTGCCTTAAGACTCTCCGCCAGAGCTCTCTTCTCATCAAGAGTATTCATTTCCATAGAAACGCTTATCTCATCAAGCTTTGCAGTCATTTCCTGCTTTAAGGCCGAAGCATCATCCATAGCCTTGATAAGGCCCTCTCTCTCCCTTTCAGACTCTGCGGCAGCCTTCTCAACCGTCACATATATATCCGAAAGGAGCTTCTCGACCTCGTCCTTCTCCCTGTAGATATCCTCAAAGGAACGCACTCTATCATGAAGAAGCTCGATAAGCTCGATCTGATGATCGTAGGAAGCTATATCTCTCTTCTTCTCAGCAAGGTTCTTCAGCTGATCCCTGATACTTATGAGCAGGCGGGCCATACCGTTTTTGCTGCCCTCATCCCTCTCGGTCCTTACAAGAAATGCTTTATCAATGATCTCCTCGATGAGAAGATCCTCGATCACCTTACGTGTTGTCTTATAATTATTTTCAAAATACGTTCTTACGTGTCCCTCGGTCTTATTGATGCCGCGGATTATCTCCCACTGGCTTTCATGCAGTCCGTAATTACTGATAAATCTCTGATACTCGCCCTTTTTGTCGAATACCATGACCTTAAGCTCTACATTTTTATGTGAAAGATCCAGCAGATAATTCTTCAGCGCCTGATAGGAAATGTGTTCCTTATCACGGATAAGCGGAAGGTTTATGATGTCATTTTTATTGTATGAATTGTAAAATATCACATAATTAAAGTACTCGATGGCAGCTGTTCCGGATTCTCCGCCTGATACACTCTTATCTTCAGCCGCTGCCTCCTCCAGCTTCATCTGACCGGCCGTCTCACTGCTGTCCTTGGCCTTTCTCGCACAGAAGCCGGTCGTCATATAACGGAAGCCCTCTGCAAGATCGCACTCATCCAGCTTCCACTCGATAAGCGAATGAATAGTAGTATTTCCGCAGCCGTCTCTGAAGAGCTTCTCAACCGGCTGTTTATCATCAAGAGTACAGTTCGGGATCAGGTTCTGCATAAGAAGCAGCATAAGAACAGACTTTCCACCGCCATTGGCAAGATCATATATGGTATTTCTGCCATACATTCTCATGGAAAAATCATCATAATACTGTGTACCGAAATTATATTTTACGTTATTAACTCTGATCCTGTTTATCTCCGGCATTGCCTGCCCCTCCTGTAAGTGTATATATCTTACCCTTATATTCCTCGAAATAATTCTCCGCAAGTGCCCTGAATCTGTCGGTCGGATAATATCTGTCGCCGTTTTCCACGAAAAGCTTTTCATTTTCGAGGAAGTTAAATGTAAGCTTCACGAAACCGGTCCTTGAACCTCTGCTCGCTTTATTTCTCTCATTATCAGTTGAAAGTATCAGCGGAAGGCTGTCCCAGAGTATGCTGACTGCCTTGAAGCTTTCAGCATTTTCATCATCCTCGTCAAAAATGCCGTTTCCGCCGACAAGCTGCATCAGCCTCTCGGACACTTCATTTATCATATCCTCAGCTCTCACAAACTCCTGAGTCTGGTAGGTTGATGAATCCTTGTAGAAATGAAGCAGTGCGGTATAAATGATAAAATATACAAGATAAAGCTCCTTGTTCAATCTGAGGCCGATGATCCTCTTAAGCTCGTCATTTGTATAGCCGAATACCTTATTGCCATCCCCGGCGGTAAGATACAGCGCCTCATTATATTCATAAAGCCTGAGGCCAAGCTTCTTCAAAAGCTTTGTGACTATATCATAAAGCTCTCCGTTCGCATAAAATTCCTCATACATTTCGCGGCTGTCCTTACTTCTGGCAGAAATCTCCCTGCCGGTTATAAGCGCGCTGTATATATCAAGAGCCTTTTCAAGATTACGTTCGTCCATATTCCAATCCTTTATCTATATGATGACCAAGTGTCCTTTAATTATTCTTTTCCCTGCCTGTATGTATAAGCTTCAGCTGCCAATAAATATTTACTAAGCTGACTCTGTCGTAAATATCATGTTGGTTATCATTCTTCCGGCGTCGCCGTCCCTTATCACTATCTCTTCATTGTCAAAGCTTATTGAGAAGTTCATGTCAGAGTATTCACTCTTCTGGCTGTCCGTCATATTTTCAACAACCATTCCCTCAAGAACCGTCTCCTGCTTATCCAGCATCTTCTTCATGCTGTAGCTTTCCTTCTCTGCAAGATGCACGAGAAATGAATAAAAATCTCTGTTATCGTAAATCTCTTCGCCGAATTTAACCTCGAGGATAGCCACAAACTCTTTAAGAGTAAGCTTATTCCACCTCTTAAGCCTGTCGAGAAGCTCCGTAAAGAGCATTCCAAAGTTATGTCCTATCAGAATATCCAGCTTCTCATCCTCAAACTTAAATGACAGTTCAGCCACAGAGGTATCAACCTGCTCACCCTTAAGTCCGTCATCAGAGGTGCCCTTAAGCATATTGTCGATCAGCATCGGTGCAAAGCTTTTATGCATCTTCGGCATAAGGAAAGGCCTTACTATATAGCCCATATCCGCAGGTCTTCCGCCTCTTACTATCCTTCCGATAATATCTTCAAAATCGAAGGTCTGTCTGAGAGATCTGTACTTCGCACGATTTATCATTTCCTCGGAAAGCTTTGAAAGCTCAGCTGTCTCTGCGATCAGCTCGCTGTGATTGATGATAGCCTTCTTAAGCTCCGTCATAAGTTCATTTATCTCACTGAACCTCTTGCTGCTTCCACCCTCGCTTCTGATCCTTGCGACTGCTTTGTCGGCAAGATTCTTGTTCTTCTCAAATGACTGCCTCTCCTCCTGGAACCATCTTGCCGTGCTGCTCATAAATTCATCACACGCCGCAGAACCGGCTCTTACATCAGAAGCCATAAGACTTATGACCTCCTTACGCCTCTTCTTGAGACGCGAGACCTCATTGTTGATCCTCTTAACCACATCGATACCGCCGCGGAAATTCTCTGTCTTGATAAGCTTTTCAAGAAGCAGCTGGCTTGTACTGATACGGCTCTCGTCACGAACCTCCTTGGTATCAAGATAAAACTCAATACCGTCCGCAGTGATATAATATACAACATTTCCGGATACGATATTGCTCTCGATAAGCCTTATCCTTGTAGTCTTCTTCTTTCTGCTCTCCGGATCATAAAATGAAAAGCTGAAGGCTTTTCCGTCATTATTTATCTTGTTAAAAATGTGTGCCGCAAGTTCTTTTGATTCTGTAAGCTCGACCGTCTCTGCTGTGATATCAAAATCTCTCTCAAGGAGCTTTATCATAAACTTCTCATAATCCTGATACTCTACCGGTCTGTCATTAAAATTATTCTCATCTATAAAGAATCTCAGGACAGCCAAAGTGATGTAGCCCATGTCAAGATCTGCGAACTTTCCCTCTTTGTACTGGGAAAGTGTTCCCTGGCACAGAACAAAGAACGGATAATACTTTTTAAGATTAAGCATTCTCTCTGCATGGTCGCTTACTATTTCATTTATCAGAACGTGCTGCTCTGCCATCTGTGATGCTCCTTAAACTGTCCTAAAGGTTATTCCGGATCCATTTAATCAGAATCCGTCTCAATATTTAATAATATCACAAAAACACAAAATCTTGTAGTTTTTTCTTTAAGATATCTTTTAAATATATGCTTTTAGCATCAAAAAAAGGCGGTCAATGATGACCGCCTTCTCTAAAAAGATATATTTCTAATTAAGCTCTGTTAGCTGAACCGAATACAGCAACACGATCCTTAACTTCTTCTCTGATAGCTGCTGCACCAGGTGCAAGAAGCTTACGTGGATCATATCCCTTACCTTCAAGGTCCTTACCTGCTTCGATGTACTTTCTTGTAGCATCTGCGAATACGAGCTGAAGCTCTGTATTTACATTAACCTTAGCAACTCCCATAGAGATTGCCTTCTGGATCTGCTCATCAGGAATTCCTGAACCACCGTGAAGAACGAGTGGTGTATTTCCTGTAACAGCCTTAATGCTCTCAAGTACCTGGAACTGAAGACCAGCCCAGTTTGCAGGATACTTACCATGGATGTTTCCGATACCACATGCAAGCATTGTTACGCCAAGGCTGTTAACCTGCTTACACTCTTCTGGATCTGCACACTCACCTGTAGAAACAACACCGTCTTCCTCACCGCCGATGCCGCCAACTTCTGCCTCAAGAGAGATACCCTTTTCCTTGCAGATAGCAACAAGCTCTTTAGTCTTTGCAATGTTCTCCTCAAGTGGAAGTGAAGAACCATCAAACATGATTGATGAGAAACCAGCTTCGATACAAGCCTTAGCTGCTTCATAGTTACCATGATCAAGGTGAAGTGCTACAGGAACTGTAATACCAAGTGATTCGATCATAGCCTTAACCATAGCAACAACAGTCTTGTAACCTGTCATATACTTTGCAGCACCCATAGATACACCAAGGATAACCGGGCTCTTGAGCTCTTCGCACTCAAGAAGGATTTCCTTAGTCCACTCAAGGTTATTGATATTGAACTGTGCAACAGCATAACCACCGGCAACTGCGTCATTAAGCATCTTTTCAGCTGAAACTAACATTAAATTATACCTCCGTTGAAATATATGTTTGTGAACTCCTGCATAAGAGATGTGTCAATGAACACTATCCGTACGCCTGCAAAATATGACTTGCCACCGATCCGGTGCCTAAGCTTCAGGGACTCTCCACAGCCGCGTCATATCCACATAAAAAGGAGTTCTATTTAACTAATCGCCAACATTATATAACATGGGCCTGATTTAAACAAGCATTATTTTTCGTAGTAGATCGGCACGTTCTTCGTCTCATCCGAGATATCCCAGAGATCTACTACAGTTCCGTTGGCAAAAACCCTGTAGTAGAGCACCGTTGCGGTACGTCCTTCATTATCCTTATCATACATCACTTCATAAATATGCACGTTATAGAAATGACCGTCGATCTCGTTATAATCCTCTGTCACATCATATTTATCGGTCTTTCTGCTGATCATATTCTTCGATATTGCATACTTGCTGCAATCCTCGGCTATAATGTCTCCCGGAGTGACTCCTTCATTTCCTGAAAGTGCATTCGGGATCTTTGTAGAGAAGTAGCATACTGACCAGTATTTCTTACCATCGATCTCCTTAAGCTCCATGACAGCATACATTGGCTTCTTCTCATTCAAGCCTCTGCCCTTTATGTCCATCAGATATTTCACATAATAATATCTGCCGTCATACTTTACAGATTCAATGCTCTTAAGCTTTATAGTCAGTCTGTTTCCGTCAACATTTCCGGTTGTAAGGTAGTATCTGTCATTATCCTTGTAATATCCGTAGACTGCACCGTTTTCATCATTTGCCGCTGTTATAAGCTTTTCCATATCATTTTCCGGCAGATTGAAAATATTTTCCGCTACCCACTCAACCGAGTTTTCATCAATCGAATAATATGTATCCCTAAGTACCGCTGCTCTGGCTCTTGGATCAAGAGGCGCGCCGTTTTTAACAGAATACTCCAGCGGAATCTCTCCCTGATAAACCGATCTCTTATCATCTCCGCAGCATATTTCCGTGACTATCGACCGAAGGATATCCACGCTGCACTTTGTAGATTTTCTTGAATCATAAGTCATCTCGCCGGAATCCATCGAATCATAAGCCCAGGCATAGGTGTAGCTTAAAACACTTGTAAGCTGAGGTGCCATCGGAAGCTCTGTTGGCGCGATGGTCTTGCCCTTCGGCATCTCGCTCCACACCAGATTCTTTGCATCCGTTTTATGCCTGTGAATGATAATGGCAGTGATACCGCCGCCAATCGCAAGAATGATAAGCACTAAAATGATGATAAGCTGCTTCTTCGAAAGCTTTTTCTTACCTCCGGTATATGGTCCGACTTCTGTGCTCTTTCCCTGATCATACGGTACAACCGCTGTGCCGGTCTTAAGCTTCTCAGTCTCATATACTGCCGGTTCTGCAAAATCCTTATCACCGGTCACTGCAACTGAAAGTTCTCCAGAAACCGCAGGAACATTTTCTGCTGTTTTCTCTGCCGTATCATCCTGCTCCGAAGATTCATTCTTTTCTTCTGCCGAAGCATTTGCCTGCTCTGCGGATTCGTTTTTTACTTCTGACGAAGCCTTTGATGACTCCGCTGCATCAGTTTCTGCCGAATCATTTTCCGTAGACTGCTTCGCCGCTTTTTCCGATTCTGCAGTTTTGGTTTCCTGCTCTGCTGCTTTCTCCGGTTCTGCGGTTTCTTCTGCTTTCTCCGCTGCAGTATTTTTATTTTTTTCAAATTCTGTTAACGCCTGAAGATTGTTTACTGTAGGCGCACCACATGATGTACAGAATAATGCGTCATCCTTCAGTTCATTTCCACATTTGAAACAAAACATTTTCCTCCTCCTATGACAAAATGTCATCGTTCCATATAATCATTCCCTAAATAACAGCATCATTATAACAAGTGTCTGCAGAAAATGCACTAAGATAAATTCCTTACTTCTTCAGATATCTCTTCAGATACTGACCGGTATATGAAGCCTTGCATTTTGCGACCTCCTCAGGAGTTCCGGCTGCAACAACGGTTCCGCCGCCGCTTCCGCCTTCCGGTCCGAGATCTATTATATAATCCGCTTCCTTGATGACATCCATATTGTGTTCAATAACAACTACAGTATTTCCGCCATCTGTCAGCTTCTGAAGTATCTCAAGCAGTTTTTTTACATCATCGAAATGAAGTCCTGTCGTAGGCTCGTCCAGTATATAGATCGTCCTGCCGGTGCTTCTTCTAGAAAGCTCTGCCGCAAGCTTAATACGCTGTGCCTCGCCGCCCGAAAGCGTTGTTGAAGGCTGTCCAAGCTTCACATAACCAAGTCCTACATCTCTTAAGGTTTCAATCTTGCGCTTTACAGAAGGTACATTTTCGAAAAATTCACAGGCCTCATCCACGGTCATATCAAGGACCTCGTAGATATTCTTGCCCTTATATTTTACCTCCAGAGTCTCTCTGTTATATCTTTTGCCACCGCACACCTCACATGGTACATAGATGTCCGGAAGGAAATGCATTTCGATCTTAATGATACCGTCACCCTTACAGGCCTCGCAGCGTCCGCCCGATACATTAAATGAAAAGCGTCCCTTACTGTATCCAAATGCTTTTGCATCCTTTGTTCCGGCAAAAAGATCTCTTATCAGATCAAATACTCCTGTGTATGTTGCAGGATTTGATCTTGGCGTACGTCCTATCGGCGACTGGTCTATATCTATGACCTTATCAAGCTTATCATAGCCGGAAATGCTGTCATACTTACCCGGCTTGACCCTTGCCCTGTTCAGATCCCTGAGAAGCTTCTTCTTAAGGATCTCATTTACAAGTGAGCTCTTTCCGGAGCCTGAAACGCCTGTAACGCAGGTAAATACTCCGAGCGGTATTTCAACATCTATCTTCTTAAGATTATTCTCCCTCGCGCCCTTGATACTGATATAATCCGTTGGTTTTCTTCTAACAGAAGGAACCTCTATCTCAAGCTCATGCGAAAGATATTTGCCTGTGAGGGAATTCGGTGACTTCATGATCTCCTCGGCAGTACCCTCGGCAACTATCGTTCCTCCGTTCTTGCCGGCGCCCGGTCCTATATCAACTATATAATCAGCAGCCTTCATTGTGTCCTCGTCATGTTCAACGACAATAAGCGTATTGCCGAGATCACGAAGAGATTTTAAAGACGCGATAAGCTTGTCGTTATCCCTCTGATGAAGTCCGATACTAGGCTCATCAAGTATATATGAAACGCCCACAAGACCTGAGCCGATCTGTGTGGCAAGTCTTATTCTCTGTGCCTCTCCACCGGAAAGCGTTGCTGTTGCTCGCGAAAGAGTCAGATAGTTCAGTCCGACATCCACCATGAACTTTGTTCTCGCAGATATCTCACGGAGTATCTGTCCGCCGATCATCTTCTCTCTATCGGTAAGCTCGATCTTCGATATAAAGTCATTTAACTCCTCTACCGGAAGCTCAGTCACATCATAGATGTTCCTGCCTGATATTGTAACTGCAAGCGAGGTTGGTTTAAGTCTCATTCCGTGACATTCCTCACAAGGGATAAATGTCATAAACTCCTCATACTCTGCCTTCATCGCTTCAGATGAGGTCTCCCTGTAACGCTGCTGTACATTCTTGATCAGGCCTTCAAATGCGACATTATATACGCCGAAGCCTCTCTGTCCGGCATAAGCAACCTTGATCTTCTTGCCCTTAACACCATTTAAAATGACGTCCTTAACTTCATCGGAAAGCTCAGACCATGGTGCATCCAGAGAAAAGCCGTATTCCTCAGAAAGTGACAGAAGCATCGCATGGGTAAAGCTCTTCGCATCACCGCTGGACTGCCAGCCCGGCACCGCAAAAACACCGTCATTTAAGCTTCTCTTCTTGTCTGGTATCATAAGATCTATATCAAATTCATGCTTAAAGCCAAGTCCTGTACAGACCGGACATGCTCCGAACGGATTATTGAAGGAAAAGCTTCTCGGCTCTATCTCATCAATACTGATACCGCAGTCCGGACATGAATAGCTGTCCGAAAATGTAAGCGTCTCTCCGTCCACTATTTCACATTTAACAATACCCTCAGAGAGGTGCAGCGCCTGCTCGATAGAACCTGCAAGTCTCTGCTCGATGCCCTCCTTGACGACAAGTCTGTCTATCACGATATCTATATTATGCTTTTTATTCTTCTCTAATTTGATCTCTTCATCCAGGCCGTAGAGATTTCCGTCCACCATAACTCTGACGTAGCCGCTCTTCTTAGCCTGCTGGAGCACCTTCTCGTGCTCGCCCTTTCTGCCTCTTACAACAGGCGAAAGTATGCTGAACTTTGTTCTCTCCGGAAGTGTCATGATACTGTCCACCATCTGGTCAACAGTCTGTCTGTCGATGACCTTGCCGCACTTCGGGCAGTGCGGAATACCGATCCTCGCGTAAAGAAGACGCAGATAATCATAAATCTCGGTAACCGTTCCGACTGTTGAACGAGGGTTTCTGTTGGTCGACTTCTGATCTATTGATATTGCCGGAGAAAGTCCTTCGATCTTATCAACATCAGGTTTATCAGCCTGGCCAAGGAACATACGCGCATAAGATGAGAGGGATTCCACATATCTTCTCTGTCCCTCCGCATAAATGGTATCAAATGCAAGACTCGACTTTCCCGAGCCTGAAAGTCCCGTAAACACTATGAATTTATTCCTCGGGAGCTTTAAATCCACATTCTTAAGATTATGTTCTCTCGCGCCCTTTATAGTAATATATTTTATCTCTTCCATCGAAAAACAGCCTCCTGACCGAACATATGTTTTATTATTGTATCACATATGATATTTTTGTCAACCTGCCTCTTACCGTAAACTCACTTCTCCAACCGCTGCCTGCACAGATTCCAAATGCAGCCTGTCTTCATCTTACCACAATTCACTTCTCCAACCGCTGCCTGCACAAACTCCAACTGCCTTCAAATAAAACAGCCGGTGTCTTAACAAACTGCTAATTCACCGGCCTTTTATCTCATCTAAAATAATCCTGAAGCTCTGCGGCAGCTCCGCCTGCAAAGCCTCTGCAGGAAGAAACTAAACCCTGCTTCTTACATACTTTGCAAACTGGTCTACGCACTTCTGCTCTGCTTCATTTACGCCGTCAGAAGCAACCATGATATCAGCGATATCATCACTCATCTTCATAAGCTCATCCGGCTCTATCCTGTCAAGGTATGATGTAACAGTTTCCCAGGTGATATTATGATCTGCACTGATCTTATCAAGCTCTGCATTTACTTCTGCAGGAAGCTTATGCTTACCCTTAAGAGAACCAATATTGATATCCATCTCCATATACTCTTCAACACTGATATTTCCATCACATGCTGCACAGTACATTGAAAGAGCTGCTGTAGCAAGAATCCTGTCAGAGAGCTCCTTAAGCTCTGCCTCAGAGAGAGTTTCCACAGGCTCAGCAGCCTTTACAGCCTCCTTGGCCGTTTCCTGTATCGCCTTTGCTTCTTCTGCCGCATTAAGGATTGCATTCTTACCTGCGTCCTCAGCCCCTGCGAGATTCTTCTCAGGTACAACCCTTCCGTTATCCTCTCCGATTCCACCTAATACTTTACTAAAAAGTCCCATAATTCCTTCTCCTTTATATTTTTATACTCTTCGACCCTCTGGTCGAGGTCCACCCATTTTGTTCATGCTTACCTTTGACATCAGATTCAGTGCATCGACAACCTGCTGTTTGCCGTACACCAGAAATATCTGATCGCAGATCCACTGATACAGCTCCAGGTCATCCGGAAGAAGCTTAACTCCTTCATTAAGACTGTAAACAACCTCTACATTTCCTCCGAGTGACACTCTGTAATTAAATGAAAGCTCCTCTCCGGCCTTTCTTCCGGATTCATAGATCTGACGCACTATCTTCTTACCGCCCTGAGGATGCTCGCCCACTGGAAATTCGATCCTGAGGGAAACTCCTGAAAACTTCATGTCCTCAGCCATCTCTACATAATCTTCAGGAACAGGATATCTGAGAGCACTCTCATGCGTATATTTATAGATAAAACTCATTGTATCCTTACAAATCTTTTCTTTATCAAGTATGCCCATATTATCTCCATTTACAGCTTAAATGCTGTCGCAGTAAGTATAGCGATCTCTCTTCCGGTATCGTCTGTCACTTTGATATTTACTATCGTGGTGGTCTTTCCGCTCTTCACCTTCTCAGCCCTCGATATAAGTCTGCTGCCCTTAGGTGCATTAAGATAATTAATGCTCATCTGCTGTGCAACTGACAGACTGTGGATATGATTGGTAAGAACTGCCAGCGAGAAATCCGCAAGCGTAAAGATAACTCCGCCCATTACGCCGCCATAGGCATTTTGATGTGCATCCGTCACAGTCATGCTGCAGATGCTGTAATCTTCTCCAAGCTCATCGATCTGCATTCCGTTAGTGGTTGCAAATCTGTCATTTTTAAAATATTCCCTTGCCTCTTCAAGGCTGTTAAAAGTACCCATTTCCCCTATATCTCCTATAAAGTATGTCTTTAAAATATACTCTATAAATCTTAGCATAGAAATTGTCTTTTTTCTATATGGAGATAATCTTTCAAATGTAGATTTTACGGGGTCTCTTTTGTATGTTTTTATCAGAACATGTTATCTGGAAAGCATTTCCGAATCTTATCAAAACAGCTTCTTCATATTCTCTGTGATCGTTCTAGGTCCTATGATGCAGGATCTTATGCACACTCCGAGGAAGATCACAAATACCGCAATATAATAAACTCCTATCGGAAGCTCAAGCACCTCATACATTAGAAGTCCGAGGAGCGCCGAAGCGATAGCTATAACTATCATTATCGCCATATTGAAGAAAACGTTCAGATTGCCTCTCAGAGCACTGTATTCATCATCCCAGTCTCTGTAAGGCGCCGCGCTGTCCAGTCCCATTCCCACAAATATCGATATGACGTGGGTAAAAAGCAGTAAAAATGCAAAATACACGCAGGACAGTACGCCCGTTCCGATATAGCAGCAAACTATAATGTCAGTCACCAGAAGCATCGGATAAGTAAAGATAAAGCTTACCAGTGCCTTTGCCCACATCTGCGTCCTGAAGCTTACAGGAATGAATTTGATCAGTTCAAGATGCTGTCCTTCTCTTGTAAATGCAGTCGACGCAAGTGAATTAAGCGCTGTTGCGATAACACCTATCGCAACCATGACCATAATAAGTATCATGTCCGCCCTTTCCTTACCGAGCCTGTACATTACTATAAAATCCGCAAGTCCGCCCTTTTTACCAGCGAAATGAAAAAGCATCCAGGCTCCGGCAGGCCAGATGATATTTATAAATGCACAGTTTCCCGAAAATGCCTTTGTCCTCAGGATCACCGTCATTTCTTTTCTTAAACAGGCCTTTAAATGTGACTCTTCTTTTATATCTCCGGCTTTTACTTCCTTTTTTCTTGAAGAACCGAGAGCCGCTGCCGTATAAAGTCCCTTCTGATAGAGCAGCCTGCCCAGCTGATAGAGAATCACCAGAAGGACTGCATTTGATATAAGATAAAGCAGAAGAAACAGTATGCTTCCGTCACTTACCGCCTTGCCAAGCCACGGAACCGGGAAGAATATCACATTCAGTGTCCTGAGAAAGGAATTGCTGCCGCTTCCCAGAGATTCAACGTAATTCTCCATATTTATCTCGCCGATGCCGCGGAGAGAATAAGCAAAAAGTCCCGCAAATATCAAGAGAAACAGGCTCGACATATGATAGAAAAGCTTTGTGCTCTTCACTTTACTCATAGCCGCCATAAGTATAAGGCTGAAAATTGCGCAGTATATCATTGGTATCATCGGTATCAGTACTACGCCGATGACTGATGCGATAAGAGATACCGGGTTAAGCGCCTTTACCAGACTGTAATTTTTAATGACTGCCATAAAATATCCAACAAATACAGCCGCAAGTATCATAAATTCCATGATACTCTCTGCTATATATGAATATAAAAATCTTCCCATCATCAGTCTGTGTGCCGGTATCGGCAGCGTCACAAAATGCTCCCTGTCTGATGAAAAGAAAAGCACACTGAAGATCACCAGGATACCGAATATCATGGAAAATGCAGAAAGCAGCTGCATTTCAAAAAGTATGCCCTCCGCCGGTGCGTCCGTTTCGATCAGTGCGCCCGTCATAACATAGCTAATAAAGCCTACGACAACCGTGCACGGAATCATGATGCCCAGCAGAGCTATTGTTGCAAGCACTCTGTAGAGAAGCCTCTCGGGAAGGCGCATTTCACTATTCTTCTGAAGTATTCGCAGGATAGAACCTACACCTGTTTCATTCATACTATCTGTCACTTTCCTACCATTTCCATAAATATTACTTCAAGATCCTTGCCCGGTTTTTCCTTCTTCAGGTCTTCAACCGTTCCCTGATACAGGGATTTTCCGTGATTGATGATGACTATCCTGTCGCAGAGCTTCTCAGCAACCTCAAGTACATGAGTTGAAAAAAGCACTGCATTGTTCTTTGCGGCATGCTCCTTCATCATCTGCTTTAAGACAAATGCCGCCGTCGGATCAAGACCTGTCATAGGCTCGTCCAGTATCCACGCAGGCGGATTATGTATAAGTGCCGCTATGACCATCGTTTTCTGTCTCATTCCGTGGGAATACTCTCTCATCGGACGTCCGAGGGAATCACTGATATCGAAGCGCTCCGCCATTTCCTTTATACGCGCTTCTCTCTTATCCAGAGGAACCTTGTAGAGGTTCGCTATATAATTGATATATTCGATGCCGCTCAGCTGAAGCAGGATGTCCGGATTATCCGCAACATACGCAAAGCTTTCCTTGGCCTTGATAGGTTCCTTTACTATATCGTATCCATTTATAAGAGCTCTGCCCCCGGCAGGCCTCAGTATACCGGTCAGCATCTTGATAGCTGTTGTCTTGCCGGCTCCGTTCGGTCCTGCAAAGCCGACTATCTCTCCCGGCTTAATATCAAAGGACAGCCCGTCCACAGCTTTAAAATCCTTTCCGTATATCATTGAAAGATTTTCTGCCTTTATCATAAAATATCCTTTCGTAACTAAAGTTATGTAAACCACATTTCAGCACGCCGATTGCAAATTTTCCTGCGTGATCCCTTTACTGAAAAAACCATGGTAACCGCCTGTTTTTTTATAAAAATGCTTTCCCCATAAGCCGGAAAAAGCCTTAATATCTGCCATTTATATGATTTTATCATAATTAAAAAAAACTGCCTACAAAAAAGATTAATTTTTGTATATTTTTGAGCATAACTATTATCAATATTTTGCCAAATAAATCATTAAAATGATATAATCCGCAGCCTGATAAACATATACTAAAGCCATCAGATAAAGTTCGGAAATAAAACTAAATGGGAGGTACGAAAATGAGAAAGAACTCAAAGCGTTTTGCAGCTGTCATCACAGCAGCACTTCTCACAGGAAGCTGCCTTACAGGCTGTGGCGACAAAGACGATGATAAAACTACCGCTGCCCCTGCAACAACTGCTGTTACAGAAGCTGCAGTTTCCACAGAGGAAGCATCTACAGAAGCACCTGCTCCTGATACAAGCGCAACTGATGTTGCCGAAGCTGATGTACCGGTACCTGAAGGATATCACCTTGTATGGCACGATGAATTCAACGCAGCAGAGCTTAACCCGGATGACTGGAATTATGAGACTCACGAAGTAGGCTGGGTTAATCACGAGCTTCAGGAATATGTACCTAGTACAGATTATGCATTTGTAAAGGATGGCGAGCTTGTTATCCAGCCTGTAAAGGTTATCAAGGATGACGGAAAGCCTTACTACTATTCAGGACGTGTAAATACACAGAATAAACACGATATCAAATACGGCAGGATTGAAGCAAGACTTAAGGTTCCTACAGGAAGAGGTTTCCTTCCGGCATTCTGGATGATGCCTCAGGAGGAACAGTTCTATGGTCAGTGGCCATGCTGCGGTGAGATCGATATCATGGAGGTTCTTGGAAATCAGACAGATACACTTTACGGAACACTTCATTACGGCGAGCCTCACAAGCAGAATCAGGGAACATACAAGCTTGAAAGCGGAAGCTTTGCTGAAGAATATCATGTATTTGCTATAGAATGGGAACCGGGCGAGATCCGCTGGTACTGTGACGGCCAGCAGTATTACTCAACAAACGACTGGTTCACCAAGAAGCTTGGACAGGCTGAACCAAAGCCTTATCCGGCACCATTTAACCAGCCATTCCACGTAATACTTAATGTAGCAGTCGGTGGTGACTGGCCTGGAAATCCTGACGATACAACACCATTTGATGAAACAGCAGCAATGTATGTTGATTACGTCAGATATTACCAGAAAGAAAGCTATGATGAAAATGTAGAAAGACCTGTTGATGAATTAGTATTTAGAGAAGCAGACGAAACAGGCAATTTTGTATACAATGCTGACTTCTCAGAGGCCGAGGATCTTTCAGATGATGTAAACTGGAAATTCCTTCTCTTCTCGGAAGGCGAGGGTTCGGCTGAGATCAAAGATAACGAGATTGTCATTACTTCAACATCCGAAGGAACTGAGGAATACTCAGTACAGCTCGTTCAGCCGCAAATGCCTATGGAGAAGGGCTCAAGCTATAGGTTCTCATTTGAAGCCTATGCTGAGGAGCCTAGAACGATGATAACAGATATCTCAGCTCCTGATGTAGACTGGCAGAGATATCTGATCGATCGTAAGATTGACCTTACCACAGAATATCAGACCTTCACATTTGAATTCAAAATGAGCAAAGCAAGTGATGATAACGGTCGTATCGAGTTCAATATGGGTAAGCAGGGTTCAACCGCTACGATCCATATACGTAATGTCAGACTTGAAAAGATTGATCAGTAAAATTTTCATACACCCCTCAATTTACCCCATGTATCCTTCCTAATACATGGGGTATCCCCTTTTTAAGGGAAGAAATCATATAAGACATAAAAAACCGCATCATATTATATCTTTCCGGGTTTCCGGATATATAATACGATGCGGTTTTTATTGTTTTTATATTTTAACAGAACTGTTTATTATGCGTTCTTTTCATTCTTTTCTTTATTATCAGCAGTAGTCTTCTTAGGAATCTTTCCAAGATACTTATAGAAGAGATACTTCTTACCGATGCCGTCAGCGATCTGCATAGATGCAACGCCTGAGCCCGGATTACCCTCAAAGAAGGCACATCCGTCCTTTGTAAGTGCTACATCCCATCCGATGACTCTGACCTCAGGAACACGCTTAGCAGCCTCTATACATGTCTTCTTTGCAATCTCCCAGTTAGGTATCTGAAGGCCCTTAAATGTTATTCCCGATACAGGATGCTTTTCAAATACCTTACCGGTCTCATCAACCGCATCTGTGAAGCACACGCCGGTCTTTATGTCAATCTGAGAAAACATATCATCCTTTGCGGTATTGAATGCCACCTGCTTCTTCTCGCCCGATCTGAGCGTTGCAGCAAGTATATGAACCTTGCCTTCATTATAAACGGTAACTATTCTTGCAAAGCTTGTGCTGTAAGGATTAACCTCGATCATCTCATCGCATGAGATAAGAGTTTCCTCGACAAGGGCACCATTTCCCTTATTCTCCTTGTAATACTCCTTAAGATCAGGTATCTCACTTACAGTTATCTTCTTGATACCGATACCGCTGCTTTCTCTCTTAGGCTTCACAAAGAATGTCTTCTTATCCTTTACAAAGTTGATGAATTCCTCCTCTGTGGCGGTATCCATATCTATCCATTCTCTTCCTACGAAGTCTCTGAAGGTTTCATTGAAAAGGCCCTTATTATCAACCTGATTAATGGCTTCCTTGCTCCAAGTTTTCTTTTCAGCCTTAACCATCTGAGTTGTGATAAATGTCTTTCTCTCCTTCTTGCTACGAATATAGAATCTGAGATTCATATAATCATGGAAGGTTGCTCCGTACTTAAAAAGACAGTTAACCGCATCAAAACTCATTTTGATCCATCCGAGTCCCTTTGTTCTCTTCTTAGATTCTCTGATAAGGAATTTTACACCGTCAAGTTTGCTCCAATTCTCTTTCCAGTTCTTATTATCCGCCATTTTTTCTCTCCTAATAATCTGAAATATACTGAAAGTCCATACCTGTAGCCGCATTACCGCCAAATATTGTACTTCATTTTAATAGCTTTTTCAACTAGTATTTCGATTCGATTATGTTATCAATTCAGCTTTCAATTCATCTATGATTATCATTTTTCAAAGGTTTACATTAATCGAAAAAAACGCCCTCGGAATTCTGCATTCCAAGGGCATTCTCCTCAAAATGTTTTATCAAGCAACTCCAGTCCGTAGTTCTTGACATCACCGTTCACAGCATCATATATCCACTCACCGACACTTCGGTCGTTCCCGAGCTTGTCAAATACATTTGCAGATATGATCGTATGCTGGGTATTATGGGTGTTTGCATCCTCTCCGCAGCTCCAGATATAGATACCCACATCGGGGATATTCGCCTGCAAGCCGTTTACCATTTCTTTCAGATCACGCTGGAAGTTATCACCAAGTTCTTTTGTCTTATCCATTTTTCCGCTGTTTATATAGGACTGATACTGCATCAGCGTATCATCACGATAAGAGCAGTCAAAGAGGATCTTCACGCTGTCGCCGCGCTTTTTATGAAGTGCGGTCAGGCTGTCAAGAACAAGGTTGTTTGTAGTCAGCCTGTCCGATATTTCAGTCGGAGCTTTCCACAGATTCACAGCCGTTTCGTGCCAGCCATCATAAAGCAGGAGCGAGCTGTCAACACAGACGGTCACATTTTCAGCACTCGGAAAACGGTCAATCACATCATCAGCCAGCAAGGAAGTCGCAAAACCGCCTGCCGAAAAGCCTGTTACAAGCAGCGTGTCAGGCTCTCCGATATACTGCTTGATCTGTTCCACATAAGCGGAATAATTGCTGTATCCTGTGTGATACACAGTCTTTTTGCCCTCGTAAGTACCCGTGCCAGCGTGAAAATCGCCTGTCGCATAGGGGATAACGATAAAGCTCCAGTCTTTGAAAGGATTGTCCTCCGCTGTGCTGCCGATACCGCCCTGTGCGACAAAATCCTGTGCCGTCATATTAGTTGCATAGAACTTATTACCGCCTTCGGAGGTCTCAGGAGTGATGCTCACACCGCCGCCGAAGAAATATACAACGACTTTATTTTCCGTACCCTTGCGGAAGATGCCGTGCCATTCGCTGCCGTCAGAGGATCTTGCACCGTCCACTTCAACCTCATACCACTTGCCGATTTCAGGCTCACCCTTTAGCTTCGGAAATGTTTTGAGGATCGTCAGCTTCAGAAGAATAAAAATGCCTATTGCGATTGCTAAAATGATAATGCCGATGATGATAAGCACCTTTTTCAGTCTGCTTTTCGGTTTTGTGTTTCCCATAACATAGCCTCCTCTTATTTATTCTCTTCAAGAAACGCAAGCACTCTGTCGAATGCGTCCTTTGATGTCGCATCGTTTCTTTCATTCGCTATAAAGCAGTGGGGCTTTTCCTCACCCTTTTCCGCATAAGGATCTACAAGCTCATTCCGGACACCAAGCGCATCGAGTTTATCGTGCATTTCGTTCATATCATAACGGTATTCACTGCCGAGCATGATTGAGGGCGGATAATCATTTGTCATGTGCGGAATACAGTCATAGCGGTTCAGCTCGTCTTTGTTTAGAAAAATCGAGCCTTTCACATAGTTGCCCACAAGGAATTTACAGGCGAGTGTAAAGCTCTCATAGTCAAGCGGAGCATCATCTGCCACGATCGCACATACCTGTTCGGGAGCAAGCGCAGGAGATATACCGAGCAATTCGGCGTATTCGGGTGCTGTGATAACAGTTCCCATCTGGCAGGACATGATCGCTCCAGCAGAAGAACCCATAAGAATGACCTTATCCATATTCAGATGATATTCCTCGCTATGCTCCATGATATATGCAAACGCCTGATTTGCCTGTATCAGCGGAACGGGAAAATGCTCGTCGGGTACAAGAGCGTAGTCCACATTGACGATATTGTATCCGGCTGCACAAAGGTCATCTATCAGAGCAGTCGCTTCATTTGCGGCAAGCGGATCGCCCATATTCTTGCTGCCTGCAAAGAAACCGCCGCCGTGGAAATAGAACAGCGTAGGTCTGTCGGCTTCTCTGTTTTCATCGGGGTAAATAATATCAAGAAAGCTGTTCGGGTAGTCCTTTGCATATTCGATCTCGCTGATGAGATACTGTCCGTTTTCTTTCAAGCTGTTCTGCGGTTCGTTCAGTGGTTCATAGGAATTCAGCGGCTTGCCGTTATCAGCTATTTTCTGAAGGAAGCCCACAACGATCTGTGTGTGCGTAGCTGCGATGAAGAATCCGCCGATGCACAGTACGACCATAACAGCAAGAACGATCAATATGACTTTGAGTGCTTTATGCTTCTTTGCTGTACTTTTTCCCATAGCGACCATCCTTTCTTATCAAGTGCTTGACAAAACTGCTTTTATGATACTATAGTATCATTTAATGACTGTATAGTCAATAAAACCAAATAAATGATACTATTTGGTGAAATCGTATCATCGGGCAGAAAGGAAGAATGAATAATGTCGAAGTATGTGACCTCAGCCTATGGGGAAGCGCTGTTCAAGCTGATGAAAAAGAAAAATATCGAAAAGATCACCGTGGACGAACTATGTGAGGAAGGCGGCATCGGAAGAGCGACTTATTTTCGAAATTATAAGTCAAAGGATGAGATCATCACCGCCTACATCATCATGAAGTGGCGTGAATATGAGCATGAACACCGACTCAAAGAGCATCAGATAAATGACAATTATCGTGTCAGGCGGTATTTTGATTTTTGCTATTCTCTGCGGAAAAAGAATGACCTTATCATCGGGCAGGGGCACCAAGGAGCGATCTTGTCAGCTTATGAGGTCATCATGACCGACAGCGACACCGAGCAGAGCTCGGATACCTATGAAAGCTACTATCTCGCCTATGGGCTTTTCGGCATATTTATGAAGTGGGCAAGAAACGGTTATACAGAGTCGGTGCAGGAGATGACGCAGATCGTTGTAGAGAGGATATTTGCAGGCACTTCGTGCCTTGCTCACGTCGCGCCATAAAACAAAAGGCAAAAAAATGCTCCGTGAAGAGTAAACTCTTCCGGAGCATATATTTTGTCTTTGTTTTGCATCGCTCGCAGTTCGCACAGATTATCTCTTTGAGAACTTTTTCAATGTCCTAAGTGCTGTGTTTGTGGCATTTCTAGGACGAGTTGCTGTTTACCTGTTGTGTACGGTAGAAAGCTCAGGGCTACTGTATGCGGCTGGTGGCAACAAATCTACCTTCTAAATACACCGTACGTTGTCATAATTATCTGTTCACAAGAACTAATTTCTGAAATTTACATAGTTAAATATTTTCACTTTATACCACAATACCTCAATCTCATTTTGTCCTCTCCTATTTTTGACTTTCATTTTTCATCTGCTGAAAATATATACTAGCAGCGTTCATTATACCTAACTGTGCACTTTGGTATTGCTGCTGTTGAATAATATTATCCGATAACCCTTTGGGAATATATGGTTTCTGTATAGTCTCCCAGGTGACTTTTTCTTTATATCCCAATGATTTCGCCATAACATCAAGGAGTTTATCCCCTTCCGTTTTAATCTTTGAAAGCTCCATTTCATTCGGATTCTCTACACACAATCTATCATAATAAATCTTCCACTGATTTAATACAGATTGATCATCACTAAAAACAACCTCAATAATGTTCAATGCCTTAACACTTTCTGTAGACCAGCCCAAACCTCTACTTATCATTAGTGTTTTAAAAATCTCCATCTTATCAGAGCGCTTCTTTCTCCTGTCTTGTAAAATCTGGCCAACAACTACTGCAACAACCGGAGAAACTATTATTGCAATTATATTAATTATGTCTATTGTTCGCATATGCCACTCCTCATTTCATAGTATTTATCATTTTAAAATCCATGTTCCCTGTTTCTTAGATCCAAGTCTTTCAATAACATCATCCTCTATCAGCTGCTTCATCAGCATCTGTACTGATCTTCGTGACTTCCCCATAATATTTGCCAATTCTTCTTGTGTTATGGTTGGATTCTCCTTAATCAGGAGCAATAAATAGTCTCTATCAGATAAAGTACCTCTTTGCGCTTTAACTTGCGCTTTATTTTGCGCTTTATCATAAGCATAATTCAAGTTCCATAGAGTAAGAAAGAAATTATAGCCATCAGTATAAAACTCTGGCTTTAAATTATCTGTATATCTTTCTTCAGATTCATAGGCATCAAGTATCTTCTTAAATCCACTTCCTCTTCTCTCCATTAAACGTAAGCGTCCAAAAACATCGGCCAGTATTGGATTTCTAAGCTTAGAAGGGACATGTCTCAAATCTAGTAATTGAACCTCAGAACCATCATACATTCCTCCTGGATTAGTAATAACCATTCGATCATCATAAATATCAATCTGGCTATGAGCTCCTGTCTGCAAATAACTTCTATGAATTAGTGCATTAACTAATCCTTCTTCTACTGCACGTTCTGGATAATCCGGCAATTCTACCCTTTTATCTTTGTCTTTTCTCCATCCTTTGTGAGAGTTTTTTCTAACAAAATCCATTGCATTATCAAAGAGTGATAATAAACTACCAGTAATTTCCAGATCATCCAGAGCATCTTGAACAGAACCCGCTTTATCTAAGCCATTCCATCTTGTACAAAACATTCTTGAATGATGAATATTCCATTGGTCAGCAAACAAAACACCTGCATTTGTCATTTGTCCATCTTCTTGCATCAATCTAAAGCTAATAAGATCTTCTTCAAAATCGTGATTACCAGACAATACATCGAGATATCTTTTCTTGAACGCTTCAAATGTCAACTTATCACGAGGTATATCAGAAATCATAGCATCATATGACGTTCCTGTGCTTTTTATAATAAATTCTGTAAGTTCGAATCCAGTAATCTCCTTTTTTACACTTCCTGTTCGATAATAATATCTGCCATGAAGGTTCAACGGTAATCTTGATTTCTTTACCTCTACCTGAATATATTTCTTTTTATCTTTTGACTTAAGATTCACATCACAAGTAATCCCAAAAGCAGCAGTAATCTTATTAGGAATATCCTCTAATAGTTTCTTTTGTACCTTTGAATCTAATCCAATAACGTTGCCATTATCATCAACTCCTATGTAGAGAGTCCCACCCTGAGCATTGGCATAGCCACAAATCCATTCCAAATACTTATCCTGCCATGACTCTTTCCATTCAACCACCTGGTTTTCATCATCTTCAATTATCTTATCTATGTCTCGCATATACCCGTCCTTAGTTTTTTATTTTACAATATCACAATTGCGCTTTAACTTCAATCGTAAAGTGCAATTGTCAATATCATTATTGCGCTTTACTAACCAAATACCTAACAACATGAGGACATAACAAAAACACCCCAAGACAGTTGTCCTGAGGTGTAATAAGTCGTATGTGATTGTCCAAAGACGTAATACGTTGTGAAACGATTATCTCTTTGAGAACTGTGGAGCACGTCTGGCTGCCTTGAGACCGTACTTCTTTCTCTCCTTCATACGAGGATCTCTTGTAAGGTATCCTGCTGACTTAAGTGCTGGTCTGTAATCAGCTGAAACTGTAAGAAGAGCTCTTGCGATACCATGTCTGATAGCACCTGCCTGGCCTGTGAAACCACCGCCGTAAACATTTACAAGAACATCATACTTACCCTCTGTAGCTGTAGCTACGAGTGGCTGCTTAACGATAACCTTAAGTGTCTCTAATCCAAAATAATCATCAAGTGATTTCTTATTTACTGTAATCTTTCCTGAGCCAGGTACAAGGTAAACACGTGCAACACTGCTCTTTCTTCTTCCTGTACCGTAGAATTTAGCTGCCTTTGCCATAATGTCTTCCTCCTTTATTAATACTTAATCTCAAGTGCTTCAGGCTTCTGTGCCTGCTGCTTGTGATCAGGACCTGCATAAACAAAAAGCTTATCCATCATGCTTCTTCCAAGAGGTCCCTTAGGAAGCATTCCCTTAACTGCATGCTTAATTACTTCAGTACTGTCCTTAGCAAGCTGATCCTTAAGTGTGATTGACTTAAGTCCGCCTACGTGATCTGAATGTCTGTAGTAAATCTTGTCATTAAGCTTATTACCTGTAACCTTGATCTTATCAGCATTAACAACGATTACATAATCGCCTGTATCAATGCTTGGTGTATAGGTAGGCTTATTCTTTCCTCTAAGTATCTTAGCTATCTCTGATGTAAGACGTCCTAATGTATGACCGGTGGCATCTACAACATACCACTTTCTCTCAATGGTTGATGGGCTTGCAACAAAGCTCTTCATATCGAAAGTTCCTCCTTAAAAAATCTATGTAATTTCCTATTCGGCAAGACCAGACCCTCTATTCCGGGGCATGGTTAGAGCTCGTCACGTCTTGTCACAGAGATAGATTATAGTATATGAGCGGCTCTGTGTCAACAGAAAAAATTTGAATTTACAGGAATTATTATAGGAGAATTTACAAATTTATAAAACAGCAGTTTTACTGCAGGAAATATGACTGCCCGCTCATTAAAACAGGGTGCTGTCAAACAGCACCCTGCAAGGTAAAAATATATTTTTAAGGTATTTATCTTAGTATGGGCTAACCTTCAGAACGTAATCTGAACCGCTGTAATACTTTAATGTACTGCCTACCTTCTTAACTGCACGAACTACTACATAATATGTACCAGTCTTGCTGAACTTCTTGCTGTTGAATGTAGCAACTGTCTTTGCTGTACCAGTTACTGTAGCTACCTTTTTGAAGCCAAGTCTTCCGCCTTCTGTTGAGATATAAACCTCATATGAATCAGCGCCTGTTACCTTATCCCACTTAATAGCAAGAGCTCCCTTAGAGTTGATAACAGCTGAAGTGATCTTTGGCTGCATTACAATGTAGTAATAGCTTGACCATGCACTGTACTTCTTTGTTCCGTTGCAATCAATGTAGCTTCTTACTCTTACTCTGTATGAAGCATTGTACTTAGCCTCATCAAATGAAGCATAGTTATATGGGCAGAACTTAGAAGCGATCTGTGTACCGCCGTTTGAATATACAACGAACTGATATCCGTCAGCATACTTCTTCTCAAGCCACTCAACCTTGAAGCTTGCCTTTCCTGTCTCTGAAGCAGGAAGATAATAGTCACTAAGATTGAATCCTGTTACCTTGTTGTAAAGTGTCTTACAATAGCAGCTATAATGGTAACCAGTCTGAGCACCATAGCTGTCATTGTAACCGTAGAAGACTACTATATCGTACTTCTTACCAGCCTTAAGATTCTTAAGTGTGTAAGCTGTTGTAGTAGCACTTACTGAAATCTTCTTAGATCTTGCCATATCCATAGCAATTGATGAAGAATTATCAAGTTCTGCATCAGCATAACCGATATAATATGCAGTTACTGTACGTGAACCTGTATACTTCACCCACTTGAAGGTTACTGAAGTAGTTGTTGCAGATGTCTGGTATGCTGAAGCAGCTGCTTCAACCTTCTTGTTTCCGCTTACAGCAGGAACAAGTGCCACGATAGTAAAGGCAACCATGAACATAGCAATGAGTCTCTTGATACGTTTCATTTTTCTTTTTTCCTCCATTTCATACATATAAATATAAAATTACCCTATAGTGCAAATTTGTACCATATTTCAAGTAGCTTTGCAAGCGTCAAAGTATGAATATTGTATGAATATACATATATTACAATATCCTTTATACTACGGTTCCTGCCCCTCTGTATCATCATCCCAGTGGCCGTAGGCAACCGGATAATACGTTTCGGATGGATTCAGATTTCTAATCACAACGCCTCTTATGGCAGCTGTTTCAAGTGCCTGTCCGTTACCGAGAGCAAGTGAAACATGATGAACGTGATAATATCTTCCGTCGCCGAATTCATCCACCGCATGTATTCTGTCGCAGATTCCGTCGTTATTGCTGTCAAGTATCCATGGATCGCCGTCCTCGTCAACCTTGGTATCACAATCAGTCAGATTCCAGAAAATGATATCTCCCGGTGCGATCAGATCATCACTCATGGTAAAGCCCATATTTATACAGATCGGTACGATATCCCTGAAGCCTATCTGCACGCCTGCCTGATAATATGAATGAACGACAAATGTAGTACATGTATAACCATCTATTTCATCGAGCGGTGTGCCAAAAGGAACGCTGTCATTTCTGTTTACCGGCTTAAAGAGCTGTGTAAAGCCTGCCGCAATTGCCTTACAGCCTGTATCTGTACCGAGTGCCTCTGCATTCTTATAATCAAGCGAGCCATCCTCAAGAAGCGGAAGCTTTACATTTGCGAAGATAAGATCCTCATCATTCTTAAGTATGCAGCTTTCTTCATCGCAGTAATACAGCTTCTTATCTTCATCCGAACAGAAGAAGCCTCTTGCCGCAACACCATTTTCATAGAAGATATACGTTACTCCGTCAAAGGTCTGGATTCCGGTCCTGAAACCGCTCTCGGTCTCCGGATCAAATAGCATGCCTCTTCCGTCCTTACCCATAAACCTTCCAACTCTGAAGCCTGTTATCGCCTCTCCGGTTGTTTCATCAAAGAAGAAAAGCTTATACTTTGCTTCGCCCGATTCCGGATCAGTATAATCATATTTATAGTAGCCCGACCTGTTGATTATGCCTGATGAAGATGCAAAATATATTTTATCTTCCACAGTAAAGAGGCCTGTCTTACAGGTTCCGTCACCATTATAGTATCTGAGACTCGTTCCGTCCTCAGCAAAGCAGGTTTCCGACACGCCGTATTCATCAAGCTTAAACCTGAGTCCGCCGGTATTTCTGAAGCAGCTTCTGTATGCCTTTCCGTCAGTTCCGAATACATAGTATTTATCCTCTACGCACTTTACGCCGACAAAAGCTTCGCCGCTCTCTGTATCAAAGAAATACAGCTCGCCGTCTACCCATGTAAGGCCATTTTTGCAAATGTTCCTCTCCGAATCTGCGTAATAGTATTTATCATCAGCCTTGAAGACACTGTCTATTGCGGCAAGTCCGGAGCTTTTAAGATAATAAAGCTTACCGTCCTCCTCATAGAATTCTCCTGCCTTAACAGTTCCATCACCATTAAAATAGGTAATACATTTTACTCCGGAGCTGTTCTTATATTCGATAAGTCCGGATACCGCTGCACCGTCCTCTCCGAGATAATACCAGCTTCCATCACTGAGCTTTATGTTAGTATTCTTTCTTACAGTTCCTCCGGTGTTGAAAATGTATGTTTTACCGTCAATTACCTGCAGTCCTGAAAGGGTTCCTCCGTCTTCTGCGAAATAATACAGTGTATCTCCATTTTCATCCTTACTCCACCAGCAGCTTCTGAGGAATTTACCATCATCTCCCGCATAGTAGTTTCTTCCGCTTTCATCTGTAAAAAATGCATTGAGTATCGCAAGTCCATTCGGTTTAAAATAGTAAAGCTCTCCGTTTACCCAGTTAAATCCATCTGACTTAACGGTTCCGTCTCCGTTAAAATACATAATGCATTTTGTTCCCGAAGTATTAAGGTATGCATAAAGTCCTGTACATGAGACTCCATTTTCATCCAGATAAAACTGTCTGCCGTCGCTGAGCTTTACAAAGCCGTTTTTCTTGATGGTTCCGTTTGTATTGAAGATGTAAGTTTTTCCTTCAATAGTCACAGCTCCTACCGGTGAGATTCCGTCAGCTCCGAAATAATACAGCTTATCAGGATCCTCCGGCGGACTCCACCAGATGTTTCTGAGAAGAGTTCCATCGTCATTTGCAAGACTGCTTCTGCCCTCGGAATTCTTAAACAGTTCATTTCTTATTGCAAAGCCGTTCTCCTTAAAGAAATACCATTCACCGTTATATTCAAGATATCCCTTACAGAAAAGGCCGCCCTCTCCGTCAAAATAAGAGATATATTCCGAACCGTTTGGAACCGTATATGTCACAACACCTGTCACAGACCGTCCGTTGGCCTTGAAAAAGTATTGCTTGCCGGTCTCACTGTCCTTATAATACCCAAGATCAAGCTGAAGGATGCCATTCTTATCAAAAAGATAATTATATCCTCCGACCTTCTTGATGCCGACCAGAGCAGATGCATTTGACTTGCTGAAATAGTATTTCCTGCCGCCCACAGTGGTCCAGCCCTTATGTATCAGCGTACCGTCTGCATTTGCGTAATAAACCTTTCCTTCGGCTGACTTAAATCGTCCGCCCTTCATAGCATATCCGCTTGTTCCAAAGTAGTACCAGTTATCTTCATCGATCTTCTTCAGGCCGCCGGCAAATACTCCTCCATTTCCATCAAAAAATGAAGTATATTCCTTCCCGGAGCTTACGTATGTCACAAGTCCCTTTACCGCACGTCCGTATGAATCGAGATAAAACCTTTTTCCATCAGAGGTTTTAACGTATACATCCTTCTTCATGACTCCGTTTGTTGAGAAAACGTAATATTTATTGCTGATCTTCTTTGCACCGATATACGCTTCTCCTGTAGATGTGCTGAAGTAGTACTTCCTGCCTCCTATCGTTGCCCAGCCGCATTTCTGGAGCACTCCGTCAACGTAATAATAATATTTACCATCCTTCTTGTTGTATTTAACAACTCTGGTAACCTTATTTACGTCAGAAGCAGCCTCATAAACTGAAATGTAGTCCTGATCCTCACTGACTGCAAAACACTCTGCAGAATAATCAGTCTTAGCTGCTGCATCACTTACAAAATCTGCTTTAACTCCCATAGCAGTAAGACTTAAAACAGAAAACGCTCCTACCGCTCCAAGTTTTGAAAGTAAATTCATGGTATCACTCCTCTCAAACCGAGCTTATACTCACATCATCTTTCTCATTAATAGTGAAATGAATCACTAATTGCCATCCCAGTGTCCGTAAGCAACCGGATAATATGTATCCGACGGCTCAGGCATGGTCCTAATAACTACTCCTCTTCCTGCTGCAGCTTCAAGAGCCTGTCCATTGCCGAGAGCAAGTGCTACATGGTGAACATGATAGGTTCTTCCGTCTCCGAATTCGTTTGGCTTATGGATCCTGTCACATTTTCCGTCATTATCAAGATCGATCAGCCACGGATCACCTGCTTCATCTGTCTTACTGTCACAGTTTGTAAGGTTCCAGAACACTATGTCGCCTGCAGTGCAGCTGTCATTCATAGCAAAGCCCTTTTTAATACATGTAGGAACAATATCCTGCAATCCGATATTAATTCCGGCATTATAATATACATGTCCGATAAATGCTGTACAGGTATAGCCGTTAACCTCCGAAAGATCTGTTCCGAGAGGTGCCGCATTCTTGATGACCGGTTTATACATCTGTGTAAATCCGATAGCAAGAACGACAGAATTCTTATCTGTGCTGAGTGCCTTAGCCTGTAAGTACTCCAGCGATCCATCGGTATTCATAGGGAATTCAACATTTGCAAATGTAAATTTCGTCTGCCCCTTAACCAGCTTATAGTTCTGTTCATTGCAGTAATAAAGCTTCTTATTCTCATCATCGCTATAGAATCCTGCCTGTGCAACGCCGCGCTTATCTAAGATATAGGTCGCACCGTTATAATTCTGGAAGCCTGTCCTGTAGCCGGTCGCCTCCTTAGGGTCGAAGAACATTCCTCTTCCCTCAACTCCAAGAAATGTACCGATCTTAAAACCGGTTATAGCCGCTCCTGTAGTTTCATCGAAGTAGAAAAGCTTATATTCGGTATCACTGATATTATATTTGAAATATCCTGTTCTTCGTATAATACCGGAAGCAGAAGCACAGTATGTCTTTCCCTGATAAGTGAAAATGCAGTCCTTCTTGATAGTACCATTCTTGTTGCAGAATATCAGATAGTCTCCGCTCTCGATAAAGCCTGCCTGCGCAACACCGTTTTCATCAAGCTTGAAATACTTTTCTCCTTCGTGTCTTACCTGATTTCTGTAGGCCTTACCATCCTTACCAAAAACATAATAATCACCATTTACGGATTTTATACCTACACTGGCCGCTCCTGTTACTGTATCAAAATAGTACAGCTCACTATTATACCATTTAAGTCCGTCTCTACTAATGACGCCGTCCTTACCCGCAAGATAGTATTTTCCATCGGCAGGAAGCTTAAAGAGACTGTCTGTTGCAGCATAGCCCGAAGCCTTGAGATAATATAGCTTTCCGTCCGACTCTCCAAAGCCTTCCTTGATTATCGTTCCGTCTCCGTTGAAGAATGAGATTACCGTTGTTCCGGCTTTATTCTTGTATGTTGCCGCGCCTACAGCAGCTCTACCGTTTGACTTAAAATAATACTGCAGTCCGTCATCCGTCTGATAATAAAGGTCTGTCTGAAGTACGCCGTTCTTATCAAAGTAGTATGTATAACCGCTAATTGTTTTGATACCTAAAAGCGCTGAAGAATTATTCTTGCTGAAATAATATTTCTTGCCGCCTATAGTGGTCCAGCCCTTGTGGATCAAGGTTCCGTCAGCGTTTGCATATAAGACCTTACCATCAGCAGTCTTAAATCTTCCGCCGACAGCCGCATTTCCGTTTGACTTAAAATAGTACCATTTTTCATCATCCATCTTCCAGAGCTCAGAAACCTTAACCGTTCCGTCTCCGTTGAAATATGAAATGTACTCTGCTCCGCCCGTGGTATAAGTATATAAACCTTTGGCAGCACGTCCGTTTGAGAGAAGGTAGAATCTTAGTCCGGCTGCGTTTTTATAGTAGCAGCTCTTCTTCATGACAGCGTCGCTTGCTCCGAAAACATAAGTATATCCGCTGATCGTACGTACTCCGGTAAGTGCCGCGCCTGTGGTCTTGTTAAAATAATACTTCTTGCCTCCGACCGTTGCCCAGCCGCATTTCTGAATCTTTCCGTCAAGCAGGTAATACCATTTGCCATCGATCTTTTTAACGACAGCTGCAGCATTTGCTGTCTCCCTGCCGGAAATATCACTGTCTGCAGTGCCCTGTACATTAAAGCTGCTGTCCTCTATTTTCCGCACGAAGAAATCGCTCTCCGCCTCTTCTGCATAAGCCCCGGCAAAAGCATTGCCCGGCTCCTTTATATTCTCCTTGAAAGCTCCCGCTCCCGAAAGACTGACTGCAAGTATTCCTCCTATCAGTCCTATTCTAATTCCAGTATTCATGAAAAGCCTCCTCTCTGTAACCAGGTTCTTTTCCAGACTTTACGCCATTTCCTGCTCTGACATATCATCTCCGTCGGAGCCGCCCTTTTCCTTAATACTTTTCTTTATCTTATTTATGATTATCTGTATTCCCTTTTTAAGCATCTCCACTGCAAATGATACCGCAAAGGATATCAGGATAAGGATCAATGCTATAAGCCACCATTTTTTGAAGGAATATGTAAAATCCTTGAAGAAATATGACTTGATAAAGGTGTGTCCGAGGAACATGTTCATTGAATAAAGTCCCAGAACATATAAAACCGCATAGAGCGGACTGAGTACCTTTATGCCCGAAATTGTGCATACCAGCATGATCAGTACTATTGCCGTAAGATTATCGATCACATAATAATCCAGTATCAGCTTGCTTCTCAGATAGTAGCAAAAGGCAAACGCAGCGCCAAAGAAGATAAATGCCGTAAGCCTCAGATACCATGGGCTGATGATCTTCTTGTAACGCTCTATAGTATCCTCTCTGGCAAAGGTAACCGCAGCAGCTACGCCGATAATATATCTCTCCAGATAGTTTGCCAGAGTACCCTGAAACTCCTGAAGAAGTACCGCTGCAAAAAGTGAAAGCGGTATTATCAGGCTTCCGACCTTCTCATGAAGCATATTTATAAGCGGAAGGATCATAAAAAGCAGTACCGCAAAGCTTATATACCACCAGGTATTGTTGTAATGTGCCGTTCCAAAGAATTCGGAAAGTCCCAGCATATCAAAAACAAAATTCTTTATAGCATTTGCGTCATTTCTGGCATATACCTCTTCCGGCAGATATCTGTTAACAATATGTGCAACCACTACCGCAACAGCCATAATGGTCCAGAGTCCGTAGAGAAGCTTTCTGTATCTTCTGAAGGCATCCTTTGCAATCGTCCTGCTATCCTTAAGTATACCCTTCTTCATATACTGCTTCGAAAGTCCGTAAGCACTGATAAAAACAAATATCGGTACACATATCTTGAAAAAAATCGCCATATGATAGACCGCTGTCTTCTCCGAACTGCTCCCGAACTCGGCCAGCTTTATAAGCTTCTTATCATTGAAAAGATGATGGATCAGCATAAATATGATAGCTGTGCCTTTTAAAATATTGCTCTCCCTTTTATCCATTTTCTTACTTTAACCTCCCACGTAATCCCCTGAATAAAAAACAAATTCTCATTATCATATTATCATAAAGCGTCTTTTTATTCCATAAAAAAATGCCGCATAAAAGCGGCACTGCAGCGTATGAAATATACGTATATTATACTTATTTGCTATAATCTCCGCCTCCGGACCGCGCATCTTAACGCCTGTCCGGAGACCGGTTTTATTCTTTATAAAACTTCCATATCTGGAAGCCGTCGATCGTATCAACAAGCTCCTTACGTGCATTCGGATAATAATACTTTCTGAGATACTTAAGCTTAAGATCTGCATTTACATTATCTACCACGTATATATCGTCATTTACAAGATATTTGAAAGGACAATCCGGGTCAATACCCTTCTCGAGGAGCATATTCCTCTCTGCCGGATACTGCATCGTTACGCCGCCGAGGAAGGTGTAATTATCATTATAATATCCCTTACCGAGCCTTATCCACGGACTGTAATCAAAGTAAAGCAGCTGTATCGCCGAATTAAAATCAACCAGGAAATACTTATCACTGTTCTCCATATAATTGATCAGTATTCCGTAAGGCTTTCTGCGGCTGATATTTATCCTGTAGCGTTCAGGCACATAGTTTCCTGAAGAACGGAGGATGGTTGAAACATAGTTTCTGTATTCCTTATCTGTCAGTTCCTTCCAGTTATTGTCCGGAATATATGTCGGCGTATGCCAGATCAGGCACAGTATCGTAACATAGAGAAATGCCTTTCTGACGAAACCGTATTTATCACCGTCAACAATATTTCTTCCGCTGACATTCATGCCGAGGACAAGTATCGTTATCGCGCTGGATATCATGATGCTGTACTCTACTCTGTAGACCACTCGTCCGCGCCAGAAGAAATATCCCAGAAGGACGAACATTTCCAGCACCGTAAGCAGGTACCAGAGGAATCTCTTCGGATTCAGGAACAGCAGGCAGATTATTATTATGAGCATACCGATAAACGCTCTGTAGCCCATGTAATTCCTTGTGATCAGCGAGCTTAGGACATATTGAAATGAATTCGTCAGATTGTTGCTGTAGTCCTCAAATATCTGCCTGGCCGTCTCCAGCTTCTCATTTGTATAAATATTTCTGTCATTGAAATTCCAGCTTCTGATCATATAATAATCAGTACTGTCCATTCCGGCCTCTTCAAACTCAAGTCTTACCGTATCATAGCCGTAGGCTGCAATATCGGTCACGCTTGAACGAAGCCCTGCGTATTCCTTATAGTCCTGATACTCCGGAAGCCTGTTCCAGAGGGCTTTATTGATATAATTCAGTGTAAAAGCCAGCACCACAAGTATCATGCAGAAAGCAAAGTTCACGAAGATCTTGACGAGACGTCCTTTAAAATGAACCTTATCCTTGCGGTTACGACGAAGCAGCTTGACCGAATAGAATACAAACTGCATTATAAGCACATATATCGCTATATACATTACATTCGGTCTGAGCATAGTACCGATAAGAGTAAGTATACCTGCGAAAATGATATTTATAACATTTCTTTTGGTTATATTATTGAAGATGCCATACAGGAAGAGGCTTCCCCCGGCCGTTGCGGTAAGGGTAGCCGTCTTGGTAAACTGTGGCGTTATATACAGATCATCTGAGAAAAATATCAGAAAAATGACGCAGAGAAGTGCACCGCTTATGACAAAGCTCTTCGATGAATATGCAACGCTGTCGTCCTCACCCTCTTCTCCTTCATTTACCTCTCCAAACGTCCTTCTTCCGGTATCGTAGTCTCTTACGAGCTTTAACACAAGGTAAGTAACCGTTGTGAGCGATACGAAGGAAAGAAGTATTATGAAAAGAAAATACCAGCTGACATCCGGTATCAAAAGGTACAAAGCCTTAAGCGGATAACCGAGCAGCATATTTGAGAAGAGCAGGTGGGTATCGTAGTTTGCTGATTCATTTCCGAAGGAGCTTGACAGAACCGATTCCACTATAAAATCATCTGACACCTCATACTTTATATCGCAGAACAAAAGTATAAGAAGCAGAAACAGTATATTAATTAATAATGAGACCAGCAAAGGGTGCCGCAATATACTTCTGTTTATGTATTTTTCACACTTTGCTATAATGCTCATGGCAAAACTCCTGTAAGAATATTAAAAGTCGGTAAAAGCCTTTCTTGGTTCAAAACAGCAGCATGGTCTAAGACATACTATACGAACACCGCTCGCTCTCTGTGGTCCTATCTTCATGAAGGTTTCAAGCACTGTGACCTTTCCGCCGAGTCCAAGCGGTCCAACATTCGTTTCATTAACGCGGCGTGTGATCTCCTTCTCATATTCATTTTGAACATTATGATTACCTTCAGCCATAGCCTGAAGCATCATAGAAGAAGCTTCAAAATGAGATCTTCCGATACCTACGGCAAGGGTACATGGCGTACAGCCAAGCTGTCCGACAACCTCCTTAGCCCAGGAAACTATCTCATTGATCACAACATCCCTGCTGTGCTTATGGAATACTCTGTATGTCTTCGATCTGATCTCAGGTCCGCCGCCCTGCATCATTATCGTAAGGCGAAGTCTCTGCGGATCATCTGAGTACTTTAACATTACAGGTGCAGGAAGAACGCTCTCAGATAATGGTGAAAGACCGTTTTTCTGTTCTATCCTCTCGATGTCCTCGCCAAGTATAGCCATTGGTCTTCCCGGAAGGCTTTTAAGGCCTTCGATAACGCCTGCGTAGAGAGCATCCATAAATTCTCCTGATATGCTTCTCTCCTTACCTACCTCAAGTATGATATGAGGAATGCCTGAGTCATCGCAGAGAGGTGATTTTCTCTTCTCTGCAACCTCTGCATTTTCCAGGATGTTTGACATGCACCAGCGTGACAGTTCGTTTTCTTCGTTCTCTATCTTATTCTTGTAGGATTCCTTCTTATCAGGCGTAAAGGTTGATCCGGCCCTTACAAGAGTATCCCTAACCTTTTCAATAATCTCTTCTCTCTTCACCTTTACACCTCTTTATCATATATTGACTTTCCGTGTGCAGCTGCTATAACTGCAGGATATTTATCAACTGTAAGCTCATGGAGAGCCTCCATGCCTTCATTTTCAAATGCAACCACCCTGCTTGAAAGCGTTCTGTTGCCAAGAAGCGCTGTTACCGGAGGGATTACTGCATAAACCGAATTATTTTCGTCAAGTGCCTTGATGGTTTCAGGCTTAAGCTGTCCCTTACCGAGATGCATCTTAACTCCTGCCTCGGAAAGCGGCTTTATCGAAGCTTCGATCTCAGCCTTGTTGCTTGATGTAGGTCCAACGCCCGCAACGCTTACCGCTGTGTGAAATATAAGGCTTCCCTGAAGCTCTATACCCTTCTCCTCAAGTGTTCCATCATTTATAGCCTGAATGACCTGAGGGAGAACCGCATCACGTCCGCAGAAGATGCGTCCGCTGATAAGGACCATCTCTCCAACCTTCAGATCCTTTATATCTTCTTCATTTACAGGAAAAATAAGCTCTTTCAAAGTGCTCCTCCTTAACTACTTATAAATCTTATATACAGTTGCTCCGTTAAGCTTTCTAACCTCTTTATAATCGGCTCCAGAATAATAATGCTCCTGAACATACTTTGTGATGACTTTTAGCTTACCGTCACCGGATGATGTTACAAAATATACATTATCATCGCAGATATTATTAAAGATATTGCTTATGCCTCTCTTCTCCAGTGCTGCAGTACTGTACGGATACATGTACGCAGAAAGGCAGAAGATATTGTCCAGGGTTCCCTTCTTCGGTACTTCAAATACACCGAAGGCTCTGTATAATCCGTAATACTCATCATTGCACATGATATACAGGGAATCTTTATCATTTTCAAGCTCTTTAACAACTGCGTTTGCCTCATCCTCGGTTATCAGATAATCTTTTCCCGTGTATGTTTCACTTGTAAGATATACCTTATCAGTTTTAATGATATTAAAGAGCAGTATAAGTATTACAGCATTGCATATCATTAACTGATATCTCTTCACTCTGATATCATACAGGAAATAGCATAGATACATCACGACGCAGGCAAATATAGCCGTATCAACATGATGGCTGTTGTATCTTCCGTTGATGAAAAGATAGAAATACTCTCCCATGACCATACATGTCATATAGGCAAGAGGTACTACCTTTTTGATCGTCTTCTCATCCGAAATGAGAAGAAGGAAAATGAGTACCAGAACCAAAGGCATTACCTTGATATCCATAAATCCAAGCGGATAATACTGGAAGAAACGTCTGATACCGTGAATATATGTTCCGAGAGTTACCGGCTCCTTCAGCTTTGCGACATTTTCCCATACCTCGATGGTAAGTCTGTCAGGATCACCGTAATCTCTGTTGGTCCACATTTTATAATCATTTCTCGATATTCCGAGAGCAGTAAACTCGCTTTCATGTTCATAATAATCCGGCCAGCCGTAATCCTGCAGCTCAACCTTTGCATTATTATATTTTCTGTAATGTGCCCACTCATCATCCATAGAGAAAAGCACATTGCTGCCAATCTTGATGATGAATATGACGATGAACACTCCGGCCATTATACCGAGCTGTATAAGTTTTTTCTTTCTGACGGTTTTATTCTTCCATCTGTAGAAAAGCTCGATAAGCGGTATTCCGAAGAAAAGCGGGAATATCGCATTGAACATCTTACCTCTTAAGAGAACGCCGAAGAGCATTATCACAGAACCGAGTATTATCGCACGGAGATTCAGCTTCCTGTTTCTAAAACCATGCAGAAGGATAAGAAGTCCGACTCCCATAGCAAGTCCTGCACTCTTGGTAAAGGTAAGCTTTACATAGCATTCATATCCAAAGAAAAGGATAACGGCAATAACTATAAGGTTATTGAACAAAGCCTTCTTCGGTTTAAACATAAGATATGTAAATGCTGTAAGAGACAGAAAGATAACAAAATACTGAAAAACCTCATACCATGGGATCCATGGAATAAGCTTCTGGAATACAGAAAGTACAAGTCCAAGGGCATAATTTGAATATAAAATATGCTCATCTACTTTTCCGGACATACTTCCGCTCAGAATAAACTTCATGATAAGGTCATCTGTTTTCTCCGATGCATGGAACATCAGATAAAACATGAAAAGAACCCCCATATTTATTCCAAGCGCTATGAGCAGCCTTGATAAAGTATTACTGTTTCTGATCCTGGTCAACATTTTATTATCCTTCCGAAATACTGTATAAACCTTTGCAGTCTGCCGGATTACTTAGATGAATCCGAGAAAAGCTGAAGGTACTGGTTTTCATTTTCAATTACACCATAAGCCTGAGCTCTTGCATAGATTTTCTTTGCCCAGCTTGTATGAGGCTTGACCTCATTCATTTTATTGGCCTTCTGACTCTTAACAACTCCGCCTGAGGTGTTAAGGATCTGGCATGCGTCATTGTACTCATCGAGTGTAACCGCCTGCATACCATTCACGAATCTGATATGTGTAGGGTGGATACATGTCTTTCCGATGATTCCGTTAGCCTTATCCAGGATAACCTCACGAAGAAGTCCGTCTACCGCACTGTTTACAAGCGGTGTACGTGTCAGAAGTGTATACTGGAATTTATCCTCAGGGATGCTGTCGAATTTCATTGACTTATTTGCAAGGAAATACTCCCAAACCGGTCCTGATACCACGTAGCTGTTCTCTCTCTCGAAAACGTTTAATACATCAAGGATACAGTCACGTACAGGCATTACGTCGTAAATGGTATAGTCTATACCTCTTCGAACGCCGAATGCTGAAGAGAAATCAGTACCGCCGAGACGGATATTAAGTACATAATCCTTATATTTATCTGTGATTGCCTTTACCTTGATAAGCTCGTCTATACGGCTTTCCTTATATGCGATCTCTCTTCCCTCAAGGATAGGCATACCGTAAAGGACATATTCATACTTCTCTGCTGTAGCAACAAGTCTTGAGAAATATGCCTCTCCGTTATTGCTGTTGAACTTAGGAAATACAAAACCTGTAAGTATCTTTACTGCTTTCTTGTCAAGCTTTGAAAGTATCTCATCATACTGCTCGATAGAACGTACTCTCAGGAAAATGAGCGGAACTCTGTCAGGATCCAGCTCGCCGCCTTCTATCTTCTCATCTACGAAATGAAGGAACTGAACTACATTTTTCTCTGCTTCAGGAATATCCTTCTCATCGATGGCGTCCTCAAAACACATAACCATACTTGTAAGTCCCGGAACATGCTCAGTGAGAAGGTCCTCTCTGAAATCTCTTGTTGCCGGCATGTAAAGCACTGCTCCTACGCAGTACTGAAGTAACTCTCTGTCTGTATACTTATTGAAGCTTACAGGCTCCTTAACAAATTTAAAATTCTTATTATATCTCTGATGCTGCATTGATGTTATCCTCCAAAATCTTCTTTGTAAGGTGAAGTGACCGGTCCATAAGCGGCTTTCCATCTATATCCCTGATCTCGAGTCTTGGCATCGCTTCATCCAGTTTTCTTAAAAACTCATCGCTGTCTTTTCCCTCGATAAGGAGCATTGCTGTTCTGGAGCTGCTGGATTTCTCGTTGCTTATCTCCATGCCCTTTGTCTTCATAGGGAATATTTCTTTGATAATTCCTTCCTTGATCAGTTCTTCATAGCCTTCAAGATGATCGAATATTCCGTCTTTTCCATGTACCTGATGGATGAGGAAATATTTATCCTCTCTCTTAGGGTTGACAACAGTCTCTTCGCCAAGGTACGAATTGATAGATGCATCAAGCATTTCAAACTCGGCATTAAGCTGCATAGTACGGTAGCAGAGACCTCCGCCCATACGAGGAGAAAATTCGATCACGAATACATCATCTCCCTTCACTATTGACTGATAGAAAAGAGGTGTATTGTCCAGGTCAAATGCCTCAGCAAGACTTGTGGCAATATCTTCCATTTTGGTTCTTATAGCTTCGCTTATCGGTGCAGGACTGACTGCGCAGAAACACTTTGCCATATCCTTATCGATAACGCTGATACGCTGTGAGGTTGTAACCACATGAGCCTTCTTATTCTTGATAAATGTATAAACACTTACCTCCATGCCCTTCTTGAATTCTTCAACGATGGCATCATTTGTACGGCTCCAGTGGCATGCCTTCTTAACTGCATCCGCAAGCTCAGATGGATCCTCGATCTTGCTTACGCCCGCAGCGCCGCAGGAATCAACAGGCTTTACAATGATCGGATAATCAATATCAACCTGTGAAAGATCTGCATTTTCATCTATCTCATAATATCTTGCGGTAGGAATACCGTAGGATGTCATGATCTTCTTCATGTATCTCTTGTTTGTAACCTTAAGTGCTGTATCAACAGAGAACGGATGAGGGATTCCAAGTGCTTCGGAAACCTGCATTGCTATAACTATCTGCTGATCAAGGCAGGAGCTCATTACAAGCTTCGCATTTCTTTCCTTTGCAATCTTTAAGACTGCTTCGTAATCCATTGCGCTTTCTCTTGAATGCTCATCTGCGGCTGATGCTGCAGGCGGGTTTTCAAAATAATCGACAAGGATCGTATAATAGCCTCTCTTCTTAAGTTTTCTGAGAAGTTCTGCATGTGGAAAAATACCACCTAATACAAGTGCTACCGGTTTTCCCTCGTTATTCATCATTCTATCTCCTGATAATAATTAGTTGACGCGAGACGTATTGTAAGTCCGAGTCCGTCTGCGATTTCGTTAATTTCATTTACCTGCTTATCCGGAACATCCACTTCTACTTTGTTATCCTTGTAGTATTCGTAAGAATGTTCACCCGGAAGTATTCCGCCGTATTCATGAACACGGTCGCTGAGATATTCATTTTTCTCAAGATACTCTTCATACGTCATAAACTTGGTAATGTCTATAGCGATGAATGCATGTCCGTATCTTGAAAGCTCTGTCTTATGATTAAGATTCTTTACATCTCCTGCAAATGCAGCCCCGCTCATAAGTCCTGCAAGGAAATCCACCATAAGTGAAAGTCCTACACCCTTGTAGCCTCCTATCGGAAGCATAGAGCCAAGGAGCGCCTTGTTTGGATCTGTTGTAGGCTGACCGTTCTCATCAAGAGCCCAGTCTGCAGGGATGGACTCACCATTTTTAGCTGCAAGCCTGATCTTGCCTCTTGCAGCGGTTGATGTAGCCATATCAAAGATGACCGGATTCTCCGCATCATCTGTAGGATAAGCCATGCTTATCGGATTGGTTCCGAAAAGCGCCTTGCCGCCTACTGCAGGTGCGATAGCCGGTCCCGAATTGGCACATACAAAGCCTATCATTTTCTTATCTGCTGCAAGCTTTGAAAAATATCCTGCAGTACCGAAATTGTTGCTGTCCTTAACGAGCACGAAGCCTATTCCGAACTTCTCTGCTCTTTCTATAGCTGTCTGCATACCGATAACGCCGGCAACCTGTCCGAAACCGTTATGTGCATCATAGTGGCAGACTGCTCCGAAATCATTTAAAACCTCCATAGGCGTGTCGGCAGCCATAAGGCCTTCCCTGATCTTACGAAGGTATATATTTACACGTCCAAGTCCGTGAGTATGCTTTCCTCTGGTATGCGCATAAACTATAGTATCCGCTACCATATCCGCATGCTCGCGCGGAACCCCTGAAGCAACGAGTATATCACTGCTTATCTTTCTTATGCTTTCTACCTGTACCCTCATACCTTACCTCTATATTACTGACAACTGATAGATCCCTTTGGAGAAGCGATTGCTTCAGGATAATAAGTATCTAACATTCTCTTTACAAGTACTACCTGCTTTGCACGCTTTCTTGCGTCGTCTGCAGTTGAATCCCAGCTGTGAGTCTTTGCTACAGATCCGCCTGTCTTAAGGTAAACAGGGCTTGCAACTCTGACGATCTCAGGGACCTCATAATGTCTTACAAATCCACCTGAAGAAGCAGGATTCTCTGTATGAAGGTCGAGAGGAATATTGATTGCCTGTCTTATAGCAGAGATCATCTGAAGCTGATAGTCTCTTACAGGGTTAAATGAATTTGCACCGATGCTCTCAAGAAGGTGGGCTGAACATGGATTTCCATGTCCTGTATGTGCAGAAATCTTGAAATGGATATCTGATGGAAGCTCGCCTGCCTTACGCATTTCATTTAAGAGCCAGAGACAACCCTCATCGTATACCATAAAGCCCTTACATCCAAGAGCGATACCTCTCTTAACCTCTTCAACTGCTCTTACTACCTGCTCCTGTCCACGGAGTCTGTAGCCCATTCTCTGTCCCTCAGGAGTATTAACGGAAGCACTTGTATCAAGTGTTGCTCTAGGTCCTATAGCAAGGATGAGCTGTACCTGAGCTTCCTTTGCAAGCTTAACCATTTCCTCGATCTCTGAATCAAGAAGGAACATGATACCCTTAGTCTGTGTTACTCTGTGTATAGTTATTCCGTAACTGTCAACTGACTCGAGAAGCGCTTTCATAGCACCCGGTCCCTGAATTCCCGGAACCTCAAAACGGTACTGTGCTCCATCAGGAAATCTCTTCTCTGATGTTGGAAGGTCATATGCATCTCCTCCCGGCATACCGATACTCTTCAAAAATTCTCTGGTTTTTTCCATACTGTTCATTCCGCTTCCTCCTGCTGTTTCTTTCCTTTACTATTCTTAAACTTTCCGTGCAACTGCCGGCTACTCAGCCAACGCCTTTAATAATTCATCAAATTCAGAGTCTGTCTTCCAGACCTTCTCTAACATTTCTTCTGCTTTTTCCTCCGAAATGCCTGCTGCTCCGAGGAGGGAAATGAATTTATCATGCATCTCCTTCTCTGTTACAGGATTCTCAGGCTCTCCCTTCGGATAATCCACGCGGACCGTATGCTCCTTGTCCTGTCCTGAAATGACTGCGATGGCGCCTCTCTTATCAGGAACAAGCTTTGAAAGCTCCGGATCCTCTTCAACTCTTACCTTATCCATAAGAGTTGCTATCCTCTCATCAGAAAGATAAGGCTCTTCAAACTGCTGGAAGCCTGCCTGTCCGCTGACTATGGCAGCCGCAACGCTGTAAGGCGTACTCATTTTTGCTGAAGAAGTACCGCTTATCTCTTTATGATCATGCCCGCCGACTGCAAGTCCGTAGGTCTTGATATCTATATCCTTAATATCTGAAATGTCTATGCCGCTTTCCTTTGCGCATACCATCGCAGCCTCGATTGCTGCGTGACAGTGACGGCATGCTGCGTAAGGCTTTCTGTAGATCATCTGGATGACGTATTTGTCTCCGAAGCCCTCCAGAAGGTATTCATAGTTCACCTTCTCGCCTGCGTAGAGCTGCAGGAAGCCCCTTTTGCCGCCCATGGCGTCATATGGACCACTAAAGCCTGAAATGCCCGCTAAAGTGGCGTCAAGGCCTGCTACGGCAGCCCTTCCGATGTTATATGGCTTAAGTGTCGATGTGTTGTCTATCATTTCCAGAAGACCGGCTGCATCAGTCAATGCTGCCGAAAGAGCAGCTTTCTTCTCTTCCTTAGTGAAATCCAGCATATATGCTGCTGCCATTGCTGCACCTACGGTTCCGCAGGTTCCTGTTGCATGACAGCCTTTAAGCTTATGTCCCGGCTGTATGGCAGCGGCAAGACGTATAGCAGCTTCATAGCCCATTACCATACCCTTGATGAACTTGTCTCCGCTTACCTTCTTATCTCCGGACACGGCTAAAAGAACTGAGATAACAGGTGCTCCGCCATGCATCATTCCATAGCGGTGACCATCATCCAGTTCTGCCACATGAGCATTTATTCCATTCATAAATGCAGCCGTATGACTGCTTACCTTCTTACCTGTACCGATAAGGATCGCATTTCCGCTGTCATTTCCGAGAAATGCAAGAGTTTTCTCATTTTTATCCTTAAGGATCTTCTGTCCAAGATATGCACAGGCGATATAATCTATAAAGCTGAGCTTTGCTTCCTTTACTACCTCTTCCGGAAGCGCCTGCTCTGCCTTCTTCTCGAGTCCTTCAAGAAAAAGGTCCGTTAAATATCCATCATTTTTTGTCATCTCCGACTACCTCCCTTACATTATACTGAGGCATCCCGGAAACCGTCATATATATTCGTCCGATGTACTCTCCAATGATACCCAGGAATATCATTATAAGTCCTCCGATGAGAAGGAGTATTACAAGAGTACTGGTATATCCTGAAAGGATCTCAGGGTGAATGAGCTTACGGATTATCAGGAAGAGTCCCCATCCAAATCCGCCGAGTGAGAATATCACTCCGAAAACAGTCGCCATACGAAGAGGCTTCATTGAGAAGCTGAAGAAGATATTTGCCCACATCTTGAAAAGCTTCTTAAATGTATATCCCGATCTTCCGGCGATCCTTTCCTTATGCTCAACCTCTACATCTGCGTATTTTGTCGTTACCTTCATAAGGTAGGATCCGATAGAGGTGAACGGGCTGTGGTAATCCTTAAGTGCATCGACTACCGCCCTGCTCCATACTGTAAATGAAGAACGATGTACGCCCTTAGGCTTGTTTTCCATCTTCTCCGCTATATGATTGTGAAGATCACTTGTGAGCTTCTTGAAAAATGATGCCTTCTTCTTGGCAAAATGTGCATAAACAACATCATAGCCGCCCTCCTGCATTTTAGCAAGGAGCTGAAAGATTCCCTCAGCCGGATGCTGTCCGTCATCATCCATAAAGCAGATAACATCACCCTTGGCATACTGAAGAGCTGCCATTTTGGCATTTACCTGTCCGTAGTTTCTTGAAAGGTCAACGCCTGTAACCTTCTCATCCTTTGCTGCGATCTCTTTGATAGCTGCAAATGTTGCATCAGGTGAGCCGTCATTTACAAGTACGAACTGATAATCATGCTCAGGATGCTTTTTAAATTCCTCTACTACCGATTCATAAACCTTCGGCAGTGTTTTTGACGATTTATAACAAGGTATACATATCGAGATAAGCACCTATTTTTCCTCCTTCTTAGGCTTCTTCTTAAGCTGTTTAAGAAGCTGTTTCATCATAGGCATAAGTGTTACAAATGCTACAGCGGCTACTGCAAGGATAACTGCATAACGTATGTACCAGTCAAGCTTGTAGAGGAACATGCTGAGAACATTTATTCCGAAAGTTATAAGTGATACTATGACCATCTTAGGGATAGATATTATAGTCTTGCCCGTGACATGCTTCTCAAGTATGCCCTGAACTATAAGAAGCAGTAAATAGCTTGCAGCTGTTGTGTAAGCTGCAGCCTGATATCCGAAACACTTTATACATACCCAGTTGAGGCCGACATTTACGAACATTACGCCGACTGTACCGGCTGCCACATACTGAGTTTTATTCTGAAAGCTGAGTACCGCTGAAAATCCGTAGCTGAAGAACCTGAAAAGTGTTCCGGTAACCATCGGAGCAACAAGCCAGACTGCGTCAGCGTACTTCTTTCCGCCAAGTATACGTATTGCCTCCGGAGCAACGGCAACGAGGCCCCAGGACAGGAAACTGAATATCAGCGCTACATTAAGCCATGGTTTTTCAATGTCCTTGATCTCATCACGGTCGATCTTCTCAAAAAGCCATGGTCTCCATGCGTTCCATACAGCGTCCTCAAGTATGAAAATGATGAAGGAAATGGTTGTTCCCAGAGCAAAAATGCCTGCGAAATGATCAGAAACCATTTTCTGGATCATTATCTTATCCGCCTGATTCATGATCTGTATCGAAAGAACCTCAGGAATGAGCGGAATGCTGTATTTAAGAGCATAAATCCAGTATTTTTTATTGATCAGATTTCTTCCTGCACGCCACATGAGCATGATGACAACTGCGCCGCCTATTATCTGCGGTGTATAGAAACCTATTACTCTCAGGATAACAAGATCATCTTTATGATCTGTCTTGTTGCCGATATATAAAAGCAGTATCGAAAGTCCTGTTGCGGAAAGCATTGTTATGCTTGTTACAAGAGTACTTTTCTGATATCTGTGGAGCTGAAGCTCCTTATTCTGAAAGAAATACAGTCCTGTACAGCCCAGCACAAAAAGCAGCAGGTAAATGTACATCAGGGTATTCATGCCTGTGAAGTCCATAAACCATTTTCTGCAGAAAATCGTTATGCAGGAAAACATTATAAGTGTAGAAAGTGTAGAAAGAAAATGTGTTGCCGAAACGTATTCATCGAAATGTCCTTCAAATTCAAAATATGCCTTAAGAACGCTTCTGTAAAGGCAGAGAGACATCACGGGAACCGCTATAAGAAGCCATGATTCATATATTCTGATCTCACCATACTGTGAGGTTGAAACCAGTCTTGTATATATAGGCGTGGTAAGGAAGGATATTCCTCTTACCAGTATCTGAACCAGCACAAAAAAGAAACCGGCTACGAATGCCTTTCTGTTCAAGGCATTCTTGGACATTTTCTCATTCATAATCTACACAATCCATCAATCTGTTATTTAATATCACCGGCAGCCGAAAAAGCCCCGGCGCAGGGGAGTCCTTCACCTCTAAAATAAAGCTTTAGCGGGAATAGAACTTCTGTACAAGGTCAACAACTGTAAGGAGATCCTCTTCCTTAAGGTTGTAGTAAAGAGGAAGTCTGAGAAGTCTCTCACTTTCCTTAGTGGTAAATCTGTCTTCACCATTAAATCTGCCGAATTTTATACCGGCAGGTGCGGAATGAAGCGGTACATAATGGAATACGGCAAGTACTCCATTTTCCTTCAGGAACTGTGAAAGCTTAGTCCTCTCCTCAAGATCCTTGCACTTAATATAAAACATATGTGCATTATGTGTACAATAATCAGGAATAAATGGCAGTTCAATAAAACCTTTATCACGAAGAGGCGACAAAAGCTCATAGTATTTATTCCACGAATTCATTCTGTCATCAAAAATCTTATCTGCCTGCTCAAGCTGTGCATAAAGATATGCAGCATTCAGCTCACTAGGAAGATATGAAGAACCCTTTGAACACCAGGTATATTTGTCTATCTGACCACGGAAAAACTGGCTTCTGTTGGTTCCCTTCTCTCTGATGATCTCAGCTTCAAGTGCCTTATCCTTATCCTTGATAAGGATAGCTCCGCCCTCTCCCATGCTGTAATTCTTGGTCTCATGGAAGCTGAAGCAGCCGAAATCACCGATAGCGCCCAGAGCCTTACCCTTATAGGTACTCATAACGCCCTGTGCTGCGTCCTCGATAACATACAGATTGTGACGCTTTGCTATATCCATGATAGTGTCCATCTCGCATGCAACGCCTGCGTAATGAACAGGAACTATAGCCTTAGTCTTGTCTGTAATGGCATCCTCTATCAAATTTTCATCAATATTCATGGTATCCGGTCTGACGTCAACAAATACTGTCTTCGCTCCCTGAAGAACAAATGCATTTGCTGTTGAAACGAATGTATAGGAAGGTACGATAACTTCGTCTCCCGGTTCAAGATCAAGCATGATCGCTGCAAGCTCAGTTGCATGTGTACAAGAAGTTGTAAGGAGAACCTTTGAAGAACCTGTCTTCTCCTCAAACCACTTATTACATTTCTTTGTAAATGGGCCATCTCCGCATAATTTGCGGGCATCTATAGCCTCTTTAATGTAAGCATCTTCATTTCCGATATAAGGTGGAACATTAAATTTAATCATATTTTTTTCCTTCATCATGTTAAAAACACGTAAATACGTGATTTATACGAGCTTCGTCTTTTTAGTACATTATCCAAATCATTATAACTACAACTGTATAAAATATCAAGGGCATTTTGTAGTGTATGAAGTTTTTATTAAATTTAGATAAATATTTAATTTCAAAATGTTACATTTACAGAAGTTATAAATATATTTTGTTTACTGGTCTGAGGCATGTAATTATGGAAATTTTACTGGTTTTGATTATTTTATTTTGTCATCAAGTGTATCAAGTTCCGGATAATATATCTTTACAAGAGTAAGTCCTCTTGCCTCGGCTGTATCTCCTGCGCGGCTTCTGTCCTTTGACTCGATTATCTCGCCGACCTCGGATGGTTTTGTCCTGCCCGTACCAACATCAATAAGCGTTCCGGCAATTATTCTGACCATATTGTATAAGAAACCGTTGCCGGTTATACGTATGGTTATCATGCGGCCGAAATCATCCGGTCCAGGAGCTGCTCCGGCGGTTGATGATTTTGACTCATCTGCATGAGACTCTCCGGCAAATGTTGTATTTTCTGCAAATACTTCGCATGAATAAATAGTTCTTACCTTGCTCTGTACACTGCTTCCAGCTGAACAAAATGCTGTAAAATCGTGTTCTCCGACGATGTATGCTGCCGCCTCCTGCATTTTAGCGATATCAAGCTTATAATAACAGAATTTTGAATACAGCCTTGTCACAGGATTTTCTATCCTGTCGTTATAAATCTTATATTCATAGGTTTTGATCGTATCAGTATGTCTCGGATGAAAATCCGGAGCCACCTCGCGCGAACTTCTTATCCTGATATCCTCAGGAAGCCTCTGATTCAGTGCAAGCGCAAGCTTTTCAGCCGGAATTCTGGTATCTGCATCGAAGACGCAGACATTTCCAAAAGCATGAACGCCTGAATCCGTTCTGCTCGCTCCTATCACCTGAATATCCTGCTGAAGCAATCCGGAAATAGCAGTATTTAGCTCCTCTTCCACAGTAATACCATTCGGCTGCAGCTGCCATCCGCAGTATCCTGTTCCATCATATGCAACTGTAAGCATATATCTTTTCATATTTTACGGTCCTTTTTATACTATAACTATTCTTCACTATTTTTAAAATACTTAGCATTCGCAAGCTTTTTTCTTGCCAGAATTTTTAATCAATATCGTCTTATAATTACAAACAGATAAATAACAAAAAGAGAATTGAAATTCCTGCCATAAATGAAGCATAGATCATATCCGGCTTTTTGTAAACAAGAGGTTCAACCTCTGTATGCGGTTCATGGCTGTCATAGCATCTGATGTCCATAGCATCCGCTATCTTATCTGCCCTTTCGATGGTCCTTCTGAAAAGCGGGATTATCACGCTTACACTGTTTTTCAGCCTGACTGCCAGCGCCCCCTCTGTGACATCCGCTCCCCTTGCTGCCTGCGCAAGCCTGATCTCGTTCATTTCATTTCCAAGCAGCGGAATAAAAAGCAGCGCTATCATCATCGTCATAGCAGTCTCTTCTCGTAAATGAAAAACCTTCTTCATTCCATCCAGCAGCTTTCTGGTGGCAGTCGTTTCTATAAGCACGCTGCAGAAAAATGCTATTATCAGGAATTTCACATATAACATTAACGCTTTACCCGGTGTTGTCACAAGAAGATTCAGCAGAAAGCCGACAGTAAGAACTATCAGGACTCTTTTCATTTTAAGCAGATAGTATAAAACGCCCATCCCTGAGAGCATCACCATCCCTGCCGAGAATAAAAACGGTATTATAACAGTCGCTCCGCCAGAGGTAATGCACATAATTATGCAGATTACCAGCCCGTACAGCTTAAGTCTCGGATCGATCCTATGAATAAATGATATGCTGTTTTTCTTTTCTCTGTATGCCTGACTAAATGTATACATCTTTATCCCTTAAACCGCCATATGGTTAACATAAAATCTTTTTTATAGATCAATCAGATTTAACAATTTTTTAATGCGTCACAAATATTACTGTTTTTCCTTCAGCAGTGTAGCTTTTAATCACATCCATAAGTGCAGATACGCCTTCTTCATCAAGTCCTGCATCCGACTCATCAAGTATCAGATATTCAGGTGAAAATGCAAGAATTCCGGCAATTCCGGCTCTTCTCTTTTCCCCGCCCGATAAATCTCCTACTCTTCGGCTCCAGAGTTCACACTTAAGCCCGATATCCGTAAGTGCCTTTGCAGCAGCTTTTCCTGCTTTTTCCTTGTCATATCCAAGATTAAGCGCTCCAAACATCGTATCCTCCAGGATTGAATCTGCGAAAAGCATCTTTTCCGGTATCTGCGACACATATCCTACCATGCGTCGTATTTTATTTATATCAAATGTTTCACGCTTAATGCGTATACCTTTTCTCGCTCTCCGGCTCTGCTCATCCGGAAGGATATCCCCTTCAACCGTGACCGTACCCTGAGAAGCAGCAAGCAGTCCGTTAAGCAGCATGGTAAGAGTAGTCTTTCCACAGCCGCTTCCGCCCTTTATCATGTAAAAATGGCCTTTTCCAAAAGTATAGCTTATATTCTGAAGAACCTGCTGCTTTCCGTAAGAAAAGCTGACATTATCAAGAATTATGCCGCCTTCTGCTTTCTCAACTCCCGGTTTATTCGGAACAAAATCCAGGATATTAAACCCCTTCAGTTCTTCATTTACTGCTGTTTTTGATCTGAGAGCAAAGTTCTTTTTAATCCTTCCGCGGAGTCCTGAAGCTTTTGCCTTCTTAATTTTTCTCTCAGCATATTCACCGCTCAATTCTCCGGCCTGTCCGTTGCTTATTTCTCCAAAATAATTCTCAGATTTTTCTCCTGCAGATTCGCCGCTGTATTCCTCCTCATCAATAATCTGCCCTTTTTCGAGGAATACTATCCTGTCGCACTGCTCAGCTATACGTCTGTCCTGCGTGATCAGAAGAACTGTCTGGTTCCTTTCCTTTGCATTTGTAATGATAAATGACAGCATATGATCTGCTGCCTTTTCACTCTGCATGGAAAATGGCTCATCCAGCACAAGGATCTCCGGCTCCATGGCGAGTATTGCTGCAAGCGCCCCGCGCTGCTTCTCACCTCCGCTAAGTATTGCCGGATTCTTCTTTCTCTTTCTGAAGAGGCCTGCCGCCTTGAGGATCTTATCGGTCTTTTTAACTATCCTTTCCGCAGGAACATTAAGGTTCTCCGGTCCGAACATCACATCATTATCCAGCTCATCGAAAATATAATTATCCTCAGGATTCTGAAGAACTATACCGCATCTTCTGTGAAGGTTTGCGATATTTGCCGGAAATGCTGTATCCAGCCCTCTCACAACCACCTTGTCAGTCTCATCCGGTCTGAGCAGCCCTGCGATATATTTTGCAAGAGTACTTTTGCCTGAGCCGTTAGCTCCCATAAGTGCAACGATCTCTCCTTCATTTATTGAAAGATCCACTGAGCTTCCCGGCACATGCTTCATATTAAGTTTCCTGAGCTTAATTATACTTTCCATGTCTAAAATACCATTTACAAAAGCAAAAGCCACCGATGATAATGATCAGTGGCTTTTGAAACATTTACATTTTGAAGATTATACTAACTCTAAGATAACCTCAAGAGCTCCGTCGCCCTTTCTCTGGCCGATCTTTACGATTCTTGTATAACCACCTTCACGACCTGCATACTTAACTGCATAATCGTTGAAGAGCTTATCTGTAAGGTCAACCTTCTTGATACCTGCCTTCTTACCAGCTCCGTTTGCAGGAACCTCAGTTACAGGATAAAGAACCTTGAGCATCTCACGTCTTGCATGAAGTCTTGAAGGAAGATCCTTCTTGATCTTCTTATCAACTTCATCAAAAACTGTTACCTTCTTGCCATCAACAACATTCTTTACTCTGTTGCCGTCTTTATCTTTTCTAGCTACCTTAGTCTTAACTGTAACTTCTTCGAAGTTATCCTTTTCCTTGATAGCCATCTTGATAAGGTGCTCAGCGATCTGACGAACTTCCTTTGCTCTGGCATCTGTTGTCTTAATCTTTCCATAATTAAGAAGCATTGTTACCTGATTACGAAGAAGTGCCTTTCTCTGATCTGCCTTCTTACCGAGTTTTCTATACATTGCCATAATATTTTATCCTCCTTACCCCTGGCAGGGTCTTCACTATGCTTACTAATCCCGCTGGCCTCATATTAAGCATCTGCTTAAAATGAAACAGGCGACTTCAGCCTAAGTGGTGTTAAGAATTACTCTTCTTCCTGTGTTCCGTCATTAAGAGTAAATCCAAGCTCTTTGAGCTTTGCAAGAACTTCTTCAAGAGACTTACGTCCAAGGTTACGAACCTTCATCATGTCGTCCGGAGTCTTCTTGCAAAGTTCCTTAACTGTATTGATACCTGCTCTCTTCAGACAGTTGTATGAACGAACTGAAAGCTCAAGTTCATCAATAGACATATCTGTCTTGCTGACAGGCTCTTCTTTTACATTTTCTACAATTACACTTGCTGTCTTAGCATTCTCAGAAAGGTCAATAAACAGACTTAAATGATCGCTAAGTACCTTTGCTGCAAGGCTGACTGCTTCATCAGGTGCAAGAGATCCATTTGTAAATACATCAAGTGTAAGCTTATCATAATCTGTGATCTGACCTACACGAGTGTTCTCTACAGTAAGATTAACTCTCTCAACTGGTGTGTATATAGAATCTACAGCGATATTATCAATAGCTGTATCAAACTCCTTATTCTTATCAGCGCTAACATAACCACGACCATTTCTGATTGTAAGCTCCATCTCGAGCTTAGCATCAGGTCCACTGAGATTAGCTATAACGAGTTCAGGATTAAGAATCTCAATATCACCATCAACCTTTATATCAGCAGCAGTAACAACTGTTGTTCCTGATGCATCAATATAAGCTGTTCTTGGCTCATTTGATGATGAATTATTCTTGATAACAAGATTTTTGATGTTGAGAATGATCTCAGTAACATCTTCCTTAACGCCCGGAATAGAACTAAACTCATGAAGAACACCCTTGATCTTCACTGAGCTTACTGCAGTTCCCGGAAGTGAAGAAAGCATTATTCTTCTGAGAGAATTGCCAAGTGTTGTTCCATAACCTCTTTCAAGCGGTTCAACAACAAATCTACCGAACTTATCATCATCGGATTTCTCAGCTATTTCAATTCTTGGTTTTTCAAATTCAAACACCGCGTTAACCTCCTTCTACATCGATATTTTATATATTTAACTGCAAGCGTTTTCGTTCCTTGCAGTAGCCGGAAAATACTCCGGCTAAGTATACGCGTGAACGATAAACTATCTTACTTAGAATATAACTCGACGATAAGAGTCTCGTTAACAGGTACATCGATCTGCTCTCTCTCAGGCTTTGTAACTACTGTACCGCTAAGTGTTTCTGAATTTGACTCAAGCCATGCAGGAACAAGAACTCCTCCATTAGCCTCTACGATATCCTTAAATCTCTGAAGTGACTTGCTCTTCTCTCTGATTTCGATCTTGTCACCAGCGCTTACGATGTATGAAGGAATGTTTACGCACTTTCCATTTACAAGTACATGCTTGTGATCAACGATCTGTCTAGCTTCTCTTCTTGTTCTTGCAAATCCCATACGGAAGATTACATTGTCAAGACGAAGCTCAAGAAGTGTCATCAGGTTAGGACCAGCTGTTCCCTGCATCTTCTCTGCCTTAGCGAAAAGGTTGCGGAAAGGCTTCTCCTGTACGCCATAGATGAACTTTGCCTTCTGCTTCTCACGAAGCTGAAGTCCATACTCACTTATCTTTCTACCAGCGTTAGCTGCTTTTCTCTTAGATTTCTTATTTACGCCGAGATACATTGGCTCCATGTTGAGTGATCTGCATCTCTTAAGAACCGGGGTTCTATCAATTGCCATTTTATATGTACCTCCTCAATCAGACTCTTCTTCTCTTTGGTGGACGGCATCCGTTGTGTGGAACCGGAGTAACATCCTTAATTGTCAATACTTCAAGACCGCAAGCAGCAAGTGCTCTGATAGCTGCTTCTCTTCCTGATCCTGGTCCCTTAACCATAACATCAATAGTCTTAAGACCATAAGGTGCTGCAGCCTTAGCTGCTGTCTCTGCTGCCATCTGAGCTGCATATGGTGTAGACTTCTTTGATCCTCTGAATCCAAGTCCGCCTGCACTTGCCCATGAAAGAGCATTTCCTTCAGCATCTGTTAATGTAACTATTGTATTGTTGAAAGAAGACTGAATGTGAGCCTGTCCATGCTCAACTACTTTTCTATTACGCTTCTTAGTAGCTTTTTTAGTAACTTTACCAGCCATTACTTAACTTTCCTCCTACTTAATTACTTCTTCTTGTTAGCAACCGTCTTCTTAGGTCCCTTACGTGTACGTGCGTTGTTCTTTGTGTTCTGACCACGAACAGGAAGTCCCTTTCTGTGACGGATACCACGATAGCAGCCGATTTCCTGAAGACGCTTAATGTTGAGAGCTGTCTCTCTTCTTAAATCACCTTCAACTGTAAGAGTTTCATTGATTTCCTCGCTGAGCTTCTTTACTTCATCATCTGTAAGATCGCGAACTCTTGTGTCAGGATTAACGCCTGTCTTAGCGAGAAGCTTCTTTGAAGTTGGTAAACCTATACCATAGATATAAGTAAGACCAATCTCGACACGTTTTTCTCTTGGTAAGTCTACACCTGAAATACGAGCCATATTTCTTAATTCCTCCGTTAAATCATATTATTAATCCGAGCCTTCATCATTATCGGCTCAACCATACTGTCTGACCTATCCTCTCAGTAACTTCTGTATGGAGTCAGAAGGTGAAATGTATACAGGATGATAAGTCCTCCATATTATTCAGTAATAAAATATAGAATTATAACATACCCCTTCATCCAAGGCATAGGATGAATAAATGACGTTTAAGAATATGTTACAGCCGCTTCTATCTTTCATTGCCGCACAGCGGCAACCGCCGTGCATGACGAACACGGTAGTTCATCTCCTCCAGAATCCCCTCTGCCTGAGCAGCCGTTCCGGAACGCACAAATAAGGCAGTAAAGCAATGTACACCGTCCTTTACAGCCTCTTTCATTAACACCAGAGGATTAGCCCTGACGCTGCTTGTGCTTTGGATTTTCGCAGATTATAAGAATTCTGCCTTTTCTTTTAATGACTTTGCATTTGTCGCAAATCGGTTTAACTGATGCACGAACCTTCATTAAAATATTCTCCTTTCACAATCTGGTTAGCAGCTTTTCTGCCAAAAGGGCAGACTAAACCCGCTACGGATTAAAATAATAACATTTTATACAACAAAATGCAAGCAAAATATTTGCATTTTTTTATATTTTTCTCATTCAAGGAAAATATAGTCAAAATACAGCATATTCTGCCTGCATTTAAAAATAATTTCAATATTACTGTTTTATTATTTTGCTCTCCAGGTGATACGTCCCTTTGAGAGGTCATACGGAGAAAGTACAACCGTAACCTTATCTCCAGGAAGTATCTTGATATAATTCATTCTAAGCTTACCGCTGATATGGGCAAGTATCTGATGACCATTCTCTAATTCAACCTGAAACATAGCATTTGGAAGTTTCTCAATTACTACTCCTTCGCATTCGATCTCATCAACCTTTGACATAAATCCTACTTTCTCCTCTTATTTCTAAAATAACAATTTGCACACTAATATTAAATAATAATCAATTTTACGATTTTGTCAAACAAAATCTTTATTATTCACCAAGTATATCAACGATTGCATTAAATACATCGTTCATATCTACGGTTCCATCAACCTCTCTTACGATACCGGCCTTACCATAGTAATCAATAAGCGGCTGTGTCTGATCATGATAAACCTTAAGTCTGTTAAGAACTGTTTCAGGCTTATCGTCATCACGAAGGATGAGTTCCTTGCCGCATACATCACAGATACCCTCAACCTTTGTAGGGTTGTACTTTATGTGATATGTAGCTCCGCATCCAACGCATGCTCTTCTTCCTGACATTCTGTTTACGATGTTCTCATCAGGAACTTCTACGTTGATGGCATAATCCATCTTCTCTCCTGCAGCAGCAAGTGCCTTGTCAAGGGCCTCTGCCTGAGGAATTGTTCTTGGGAATCCGTCAAGAATGTAACCCTTCTTGCAGTCATCCGCTTTAAATCTGTCCATTACAAGGTCAACAACGAGTTCATCAGGAACGAGAAGTCCCTTATCCATGTACTCTTTAGCTTTCTTTCCAAGCTCTGTGCCTTCCTTGATGTTTGCTCTGAAGATATCTCCTGTTGAGATATGTGGTATTCCATATTTCTCTGCAAGCATTTTTGCCTGTGTTCCCTTACCGGCACCAGGTGCGCCAAGCATTATGATCTTCACTAGTTTTACTCCTCCTTTACACTTTGCTGCCTCAAGCCCCAAAAAAGTTAACTTCTCCAGTGACTCTCCACTTTTTACTCTCTTTTAAATAATTTCATTTATTAATAAGTTTTAGGGATTACAGGACCCTGGTCCTGCAACCCCTTGAAACTATTAACTGATGTTAAAGTCTACCCTTTCGGATATAAACTATTGTTCATTAAGGAATCCATTGTAATTCCTTACTACCATCTTTGATTCTATCTGCTTGATTGTCTCAATGATAACACCAACAATGATGATGAGTGATGTACCACCGAAGGAAACGTCAGCAGAAAATCTTCCGTTGAAGAAGATAGGAATAAGTGCAACGATGATAAGACCGATAACACCTATTACTACTATATAATTAAGAACCCTATTAAGGTACTCCTGGGTTGGCTTACCAGGTCTGATACCAGGTATAAAACCACCGCCCTTCTTAAGATTATTTGCAACCTCCATCGGATTGAATGTGATGGAAGTATAGAAATATGCGAAAAATACAACGAGCAGTACGTAGAATGCAAGTCCTATATAAGCATATCCATATCCCGGTCTGAACCAATAATTGGAACTGAGCCCCTGCAGCACTTTTGACCAGAATGTACTTGTAACCTTTACACTAAAGAGGTTGATAACTATCGTAGGAATTGAAAGAAGTGTAGATGCGAAGATGATAGGCATAACACCGCCGGTATTAACCTTAAGCGGAATATATGAACTTCTTCCTCCAACCATTCTTCTTCCCTGCATCTTCTGTGCATAAGAAACAGGAATTCTTCTCTCTGCATCCTGAAGTAAGATAACAAGAACTGTAGTAAGGATAACAACTGCTGCAATGATCACTATAGAGAAGATCATATGGACAATATCCTTACCCTTTACGAACATGTCATAAAGGTTCTTGAAATCGTTTGGCATTCTAGAAACAATGTTTACAAGAAGTATGATGGAAATACCATTTCCAACACCCTTCTCTGAAATTCTCTCACCAAGCCACATTACAAGAGCACTACCGGCTGTAAGTGTGATGATGATAACAAGTACTGCCTTAAATCCTGTCTCTGTGAGAAGTCCTTCTCTGTTGAAACCGATTGTTAGACCGATACTCTCGATGATAGCAAGAATAACTGAAACCACTCTTGTAATGGCTGTCATTTTCTTTCTTCCGTCATCTCCGTCCTTCTGCAATTCCTCGAGTGCCGGAATGGCAATCGTAAGAAGCTGCATGATGATGGATGAAGTGATGTATGGTGTAACACCAAGAGCAAATATCGTCATCTGTGTAAATGAACCACCGGTAAACGCATTTAAGAAGTTAAATGCATCACTCTGGAAATAATTATTTACTGCATCCTGATTGATATATGGTGATGGAATGAGTGAGCCAAGTCTGATAATAACAACTATAAATAATGTAAATAGTATCCCGTTTCTTATCTCTTTGATCTTAAGAGCATTAGCCAGGGTTTTGAACATATTACATCACCTCAACTTTTCCACCTGCTGCTTCGATCTTCTCAGCAGCTGCCTTGCTTACTGCATCAACACTTACAGTAAGACGCTTTGTGAGCTCTCCATTTCCTAAAATCTTTACACCATCTCTTGGATTCTTAACGATGCCTTCCTCGATAAGTCTGGCAACTGTTACTACTGAATCCTCGTCAAATCTGTTTAATACGTCTACATTTATAGCAACGATCTCCTTAGAGTTTCTGCACTTGAAACCTCTCTTAGGAATACGTCTGTAGAGTGGCATCTGACCACCTTCGAAACCTGGTCTTGGAGCTCCTGAACGAGCCTTCTGTCCCTTATGTCCCTTACCGGCAGTCTTGCCATTACCTGAACCATGTCCACGGCCGCGTCTGAAATCGTCTCTTGTTACAGAGCCTTCAGCTGGCTTTAATGTTGATAAATCCATGAAATGAACCTCCCTTTCGCCTATGCTTCCTCAACCTTAACCAAATAACTAACCTGAGCGATCATACCCTTTGTAGCCTCATTGTTAGGAAGCTCAACTGTCCTATGCATCTTGGTAAGACCGAGAGCTGCAACAGTCTTTCTGTGCTTCGGAATTGCTCCGATAGGTGACTTTACAAGTGTTACCTTAATTGTATCTGCCATTCTCTCTTACCTCCTAGTTAAGGATCTCGTCTACTGACTTGCCACGAAGTCTTGCGATCTCTTCAGGGCTCTGGATAGCCTTAAGTCCTTCAAGTGTTGCAAGAACAACGTTACGCTTGTTGTTTGATCCCAGTGACTTTGTACGGATATTCTTATAACCTGCAAGCTCAAGGACACGACGAGCAGGACCACCTGCGATGATACCTGTACCGGCTGGAGCTGTCTTAAGGAGAACTCTTGAGCTTCCGAACTCTCCTGTATATCCGTAAGGAATACTTCCATTTTCATTTATAGGAGCTTCGATAAGGTTCTTCATAGCATCTTCCTTACCCTTGCGGATAGCTTCAGGAATTTCAACAGCCTTACCGATACCAACACCAACGTGGCCCTTACGATCTCCAACAACAACGAGTGCTGAGAATCTCATATTACGTCCACCCTTAACAGTCTTGGTAACTCGCTTGATTGTTACTACACTGTCTTCAAGTTCCAATGAACTTGGATCGATTAATGTACGCTTCATGTATCAATTTCCTCCTTCATTAGAATTCAAGACCAGCTTCTCTTGCTGCATCTGCTAAAGCCTTAATCTTTCCCTGATATATAAATCCGCCTCTGTCGAAAACAACCTGCTTGATTCCGGCTGCAGCAGCCTTCTCAGCAACTGACTTTCCAACATATGCAGCAGCTGCCATATCATTTGTCTTCTCAAGCTCTGCCTTAGCGCTCTTATCAAGTGTAGAAGCGGCTACTAAGGTCTTACCAACTGTGTCGTCAATAATCTGAGCGTAGATGTGATTATTACTTCTGTAAACAGCAAGTCTTGGTCTTTCAGTTGTTCCGCTAAAACGGTTACGAATCTTTAAATGTTTCTTTTCACGGATAACTTCTCTTGATTCCTTTTTAATCATCTCTTATTCACTCCTTTAATTATTTCTTACCAGTCTTACCAACCTTACGTCTGATAACTTCGTAATCATACTTGATACCCTTGCCCTTGTATGGTTCAGGAGCACGTGTAGATCTGATCTCTGCAGCGTACTGACCAACCTTTTCCTTGTCAATTCCGCTAACCTTGATCTTATTATCTTCAACTGTAGTTGTAAGTCCTTCTGGGTCTTCGATCTCAACAGGATGTGAATATCCAAGTGAAAGCACAAGCTTCTTGCCCTGCTTCTGAGCTCTATAACCTACACCGTTTACTTCAAGTGTCTTTGTGTAACCATCTGTTACGCCGACAACCATGTTATGAATAAGAGTTCTTGTAAGACCGTGTAATGACTTGTTTCTCTTAAGATCATTTGGTCTCTTAACAAGAATCTCTGCGCCCTCTACTGTGATCTCCATCTCAGCAGGGAGTACTCTCTCAAGGGTTCCCTTAGGTCCCTTTACTGTCACCTTGTTATTTTCTGCTATTTCAACTGTAACACCAGCCGGGATAGCGATAGGCATTCTTCCGATACGTGACATTGCCTTTACCTCCTAATAATTTTATGCAGCGTTATACGCCGTATTTATATTAATTATCTTTCCTACGGCAGCTTTACTGCCGTAAGAAAAGTATTTACGGGACTGATTACCAAATGAATGCAAGAACTTCGCCACCAACGTTCTCTTTTCTTGCTTCCTTATCTGTAAGTACACCCTTGTTTGTTGAAATGATTGCTGTTCCAAGTCCGCCGAGAACCTTTGGAAGGTTTGCAGCATCACTATATACACGAAGACCTGGCTTAGAGATTCTCTTAAGACCCTTGATAACTTTTTCGTTCTTATCAGCGCCATACTTAAGTGTTATTCTGATAGTAGCACGGTCATTTTCGGTTACAACGTCAACTGCCTTTACATATCCTTCCTTAAGAAGAATATCAGCAATCGCCTGCTTCATCTTAGATGCAGGTATATCTACTGTATCATGCTTTGCAGTATTTGCATTACGGATTCTTGTAAGCATATCTGCAATTGGATCGCTTATTGACATTTCTTTTGCCTCCTTAAATAATCTTACCAAGAGCTCTTTCTAACGCCCGGTATTTCGCCCTTATATGCTAACTCACGGAAGCAGACTCTGCAGATTCCGTATTTTCTTAAAACAGAATGTGGTCTTCCACAAATCTTGCAGCGAGAGTATTCTCTGGTAGAGAACTTCTGTTTTCTCTGCTGCTTAACTTTCATTGCAGTCTTAGCCATTGTTTACTCCTCCTTATCTGCTGTATGGCATACCGAAGAGTCTGAGGAGCTCTCTAGCCTCTTCATCTGTCTTTGCTGTTGTGACGAAAATGATATCCATTCCTCTAACCTTGTCAACCTTATCATATTCGATCTCAGGGAAGATGATCTGCTCTTTGATACCAAGTGCATAGTTGCCTCTTCCGTCAAATGCATCACCATTTACACCTCTGAAGTCACGAACACGAGGAAGTGCAAGATTGATAAGTCTGTCTGCGAACTCATACATTTTCTCGCCACGAAGAGTTACCTTACATCCGATTGGCATACCCTCTCTAAGCTTGAAGTTAGCAACTGACTTCTTTGCGCGTGTAACAACTGCCTTCTGACCTGTGATTGTCTCAAGATCCTTAACAGCGCTGTCAAGCACCTTTGCATTCTCTCTAGCTTCGCCAACGCCCATGTTGATAACGATCTTATCGAGCTTTGGGATCTGCATAACGTTCTTATATCCGAATTTATTTACCATAGCGTCTTTGATCTCGCTATTGTACTTATCTCTTAATCTACTCAAAGTATTAAGCCTCCTTCCTACGATTAATCAATAACCTCGGTCTTACCATTAACCTTAGCTACTCTCTTCTTATCCTTCTTCTCGCCCTGGAAACCAACTCTTACTGTCTTACCCTTGTAGAGATACATAACGTTGGAAATATCGATAGGAGCTTCCTTCTCGATGATTCCGCCCTGTGCATTTGCAGCTGTTGGCTTGCTGTGCTTAAATACCTTGTTTACGCCTTCAACAAGAACCTTTCCGTTCTTAACGTCAACAGATAAAACCTTGCCTTCTTTACCTTTATCCTTACCGGCGATAACCTTTACAAGGTCATCCTTCTTAATCTTACTTGTTGCCACGGTTACACCTCCTACAGAACTTCCGGTGCGAGAGAAATGATCTTCATGAACTTCTTGTCACGAAGCTCTCTTGCAACTGGTCCAAATATACGTGTTCCTTTTGGGTTCAGATCGTCCTTGATAATAACTGCTGCGTTCTCATCAAACTTGATGTATGAACCGTCCTTACGACGTGCACCCTTCTTTGTACGTACAACTACCGCCTTAACAACGTCACCCTTCTTGACAACGCCGCCCGGTGTTGCGTCTTTAACAGAAGCAACAATGATGTCACCAATGTTTGCATATCTTCTAGTAGAACCGCCTAAAACTCTGATGCAAAGAAGCTCTTTTGCGCCTGTGTTGTCAGCAACTCTAAGTCTTGTTTCCTGCTGTACCATTTCTTTGCCTCCTTATTTAGCCTTTTCAACGATCTCAACAAGTCTCCATCTCTTATCCTTAGAGAGAGGTCTTGTCTCCATAACCTTTACTCTATCACCAATCTTGCATTCATTATTTTCATCATGAGCCTTAAGCTTATATGTTCTCTTAACGATCTTGCCGTAAAGAGGATGCTTAACATTATCGATGATTGAGACTACGATTGTCTTGTCCATCTTGTCACTTGTAACGATACCTACACGTGTTTTTCTAAGATTTCTTTCCACTGTCTTTTCTCCTTTCGATAATTATGCTCTAGCCTTTGCGGCAATAACTGTCTCTATTCTGGCGATATTCTTCTTAACTTCCTTGATTCTACCTGTGTTCTCAAGCTGGTTGGTAGCATTCTGGAACTTAAGATTGAAAAGCTCCTTCTTAGCAGCCTCAAGATCTGTTGCGAGCTCAGTTGCTGACTTTGCATTTAATTCTTTCATAAATTCCTTAGTTTTCACTGCTGCTACCTCCTTCTAAGTCTGCTTTTGAAACTATCTTACACTTGATAGGAAGCTTGTGTGTAGCAAGACGAAGTGCTTCTCTGGCTGTTGCTTCGGAAACACCTGCAACCTCGAAGAGAACTCTTCCTGGCTTAACTACTGCTACCCAGTACTCAAGTGAACCTTTACCTGAACCCATTCGAGTTTCAGCAGGCTTTGCTGTAACTGGCTTATCAGGGAAGATCTTGATCCAAACTTTACCCTGACGCTTGAGGTAACGGTTGATGGCAACTCTGGCTGCCTCTATCTGATTAGACTTGATCCATGCTGGCTCTGTAGCAACGATACCGAATTCACCATCAGTGATTCTGTTTCCTCTCATTGCCTTGCCTGCCATAGAACCTCTAAACTGCTTACGATGTTTTACTCTCTTAGGCATTAACATAATTATTTATCGCTCCCTTCCTTGTTTCCCTTAGTAGGAAGTACTTCACCATGGTAAATCCATGTCTTAACACCAACTTTACCGTATGTTGTATCTGCTTCTGCAAATCCGTAATCAATGTCAGCACGAAGTGTCTGAAGAGGAATTGTTCCCTCGCTGTAGAACTCTGTTCTAGCCATATCAGCACCGCCGAGACGTCCTGAACATGCAGCCTTGATACCAAGTGCTCCAGCCTTCATTGTTCTGCCCATGCATGACTTCATAGCTCTTCTGAATGAAATACGGTTCTCAAGCTGCTGAGCGATGTTCTCAGCTACGAGCTGTGCATCAAGATCAGGCTTCTTGATCTCCTTGATATCGATGATAAGCTTCTTCTTTGTAAGCTTCTGAACTTCTGCCTTGATCTTCTCGATTCCGGCACCGCCCTTACCGATTACTACACCAGGCTTTGCTGTATATACGCTAACCTTTACTCTGTCTCTTGTTCTCTCGATATCGATCTTAGAAACATTTGAATCGTAAAGCTTCTTCTTAAGGAACTCTCTGATCTTGTGGTCCTCTACAAGGTTGTTGGCAAACTCACCGTTCTTTGTATCAGCATACCACTTAGAATCCCAATCTTTAATTATACCGACTCTTAAACCGTGTGGATTAACTTTCTGTCCCATTGTCTGCCTCCTTACTTCTTCTCATCAAGCACTACAGTGATGTGGCTTGTTCTCTTCTCGATCCTGTAAGCTCTACCCTTTGCTCTTGGGTGGATCCTCTTCATTGTAGGTCCCTTGTTAGCGTAGCACTCAGCTACATACAGGTCAGATGCCTTCATGCCGTTGTTGTTCTCAGCATTGGCAACTGCAGACTTAAGCAGCTTATAAATTACACTGGAAGCATATCTATTGTTGTAAGCAAGGATACCAAGAGCTGATGTTACGTCCTTGCCTCTTATAGCATCAAGTACAAAGCAAGCCTTTGTAACAGACACTCTAGCGTAAGAAACCTTAGCTGACGGTCTTGTATCTTTATTCTCATTTCTCAGTCTTGTGACCTGAGATCTATGTCCTTTAGCCATTTAAGATTCTCCTCCTTACCTCTTCTTCTCATCTTTGCCGTGACCCTTATATGTTCTTGTAGCAACAAACTCACCGAGCTTGTGTCCTACCATATCCTCTGTAACATATACAGGAACGTGCTTTCTACCATCATATACTGCGATTGTATGACCAACAAATGAAGGGAAGATTGTTGAACGACGTGACCAAGTCTTAACAACCTCATGATCGTTCTTAGCATTAAGTGCATCAATCTTCTTTAATAAGCTTTCATCTGCGAAAGGTCCTTTTTTAAGTGAACGTGCCATGAACTTTCCTCCTTAATTACTTAACGTTTTTACCGCTTCTAGTTCTTACGATATACTTGTTAGAGAGCTTATTCTTCTTCCTTGTCTTAAGACCAAGTGCTGGCTTACCCCAAGGAGTAGATGGACCCGGACGTCCGATAGGTGCTCTACCTTCACCACCACCGTGTGGATGGTCATTAGGGTTCATTACGGAACCTCTAACAGTAGGTCTTACGCCCATGTGACGCTTACGTCCAGCCTTACCGATATTAACAAGGCCATGCTCAATATTTCCAACAGTACCGATCGTAGCACGTGCTTCAATTGGAACCATTCTCATTTCACCTGATGGAAGACGAAGTGTAGCATACTTTCCTTCCTTAGCCATAAGCTGAGCTGTGTTACCGGCTGCACGAACAAGCTGTCCGCCTCTGCCAGGAACGAGTTCTACGTTATGAACTTCTGTACCTACAGGAACTACTGAAAGAGGAAGTGTATTACCAACCTTAACTTCAGCCTGTGGTCCGTTCATAAGTGTATCACCAACCTTAAGTCCGCTTGGAGCAAGGATGTATGACTTTGTACCGTCTGCGTAAGCTATAAGTGCGATGTTTGCTGTTCTGTTTGGATCGTACTCGATAGACTTAACTGTTGCAGGTATATTATCTTTATTTCTCTTGAAATCAATGATTCTGTATTTCTGTCTGTTTCCACCACCATGATGACGAACAGTGATCTTACCCTGATTGTTACGTCCTGCTGTCTTCTTCTTTGATACAAGAAGTGACTTCTCAGGTGTTGATGTTGTGATAACATCAAAATCAAGTCCTGTCATATTTCTTCTAGAAGGTGTATATGGGCTATATGTTTTGATTCCCATTTTAAGTATCTCCTTTCGAATGTTAATTCGTTTCTCTGGTCAGTACATAACTTTTCGTCCGACCAATAATCTCATTTAGGCTTATCTTTGATCCGTTTGGATCAGTATTTTACAGACCCTCGAAAAGCTCGATATCTGCGCTCTCAGCTGTAAGCTGAACGTAAGCCTTCTTAAACTTAGCTGTTCTTCCAAGTGTAGCTCCACGTCTCTTAACCTTGCCGTCATAGTTGGCTGTGTTGATCTTAGCTACCTTTGTTCCCTCGAACATCTTCTCAACAGCTTCCTTTATCTGAGCCTTGTTAGCATCTGGGTGAACAAGAAATGTATACTTCTTCTCAGCCATAGCGTTCATACTCTTCTCTGTAAGAACAGGCTTCTTGATAATGTCATAATACTTTAAGTTTGCCATTATGCGTACACCTCCTCGATTGCGAGTGCAGCATCCTTTGTGATTACAAGTGAATCATGCTTAAGGATGTCGTATACGTTTATAGTGCTGCTCATGATAGTATCTACACCAGGAATGTTTCTTGATGAGAGGATAACATTCTCGTTCTTATCCTTTGTTACTACGAGAGCCTTATTTGCCTTAAGGTTCTTAAGAACCTCTGCGAATTTTGCTGTCTTTACTTCCTCAAGTGCAAGCTCATCAACTACGATGAACTTTGCATCCTGAACCTTTGATGTAAGTGCAGAGAAGAGTGCGATCTGCTTCTCTCTCTTATTCATCTTTACTGAGTAATCTCTTGGCTTTGGAGCAAATACAACGCCACCGCCTGTCCACTGTGGAGATCTTGTTGATCCCTGTCTTGCGTGGCCTGTACCCTTCTGTCTCCATGGCTTTCTTCCGCCGCCTGAAACTTCTGAACGTGTCTTTGCGCTCTGTGTTCCCTGACGTCCGTTTGCAAGATATGTTACTACAGCCTTATGTACTAAATTTTCATTTATCTCAACACCGTAGATGTTGTCATTCAGTTCAACACTGCCAACTTCTTTTCCTTCGATGTTATATACAGCTACTGTTGCCATCTAATGTTCCTCCTTCCATAAAGTTCTTAATTAGTTACCCTTTACGGTTTCTTTTATTACAACTAATGACTTCTTAGGTCCCGGTACAGATCCCTTAACTAAGATTACGTTGTTCTCAACATCTATCTTAACAACCTCGAGATTCTGAACTGTTACCTGCTCACAACCCATGTGTCCTGGCATCTTCTTGCCCTTCATAACACGGCCTGGAGTAGTTGCTGAACCATTAGATCCTGCATGGCGGTGATACTTTGAACCATGTCCTGAAGGACCTGACTTGAGGCCGTGTCTCTTAAGACCGCCTGCGTATCCCTTACCCTTTGATCTTGCAGTTACATCAACCTTATCGCCTTCAGCGAATATAGAAGCTGTTATAACGCTGTCGCCTACTGTGTAATCAGCCACGTTATCGAACTTGAACTCCTTAACAAACTGCTTAGGTGTTGTACCGGCCTTCTTTGCATGACCTGCCTCTGCCTTGTTAGCACCATGTGGATTTCTGATTACCTTCTTACCGGAACCATCCTTGGTAACAACCTTTTCCTTCTTCTCGCCGAAGCCAACCTGAACTGCTTCGTAGCCATCATTTTCTACTGTCTTGATCTGTGTTACAGTACAAGGACCAGCCTTAAGAACTGTAACTGGTGTGAGAACACCATTCTCACCGAAGATCTGAGTCATTCCGACTTTCTCTGCTAAAATAGCCTTCTTCATTTTGTCTTTCCTCCTAAAACAATTTACAGCGGATTGCCGTAGCAATCATACTAAATCTGCATCATTCCGCTCTGCCTTTATCAAATGAAGTTCTTCGCAACTCGATTCCATTTGCTGCAGCGATTGGAACTGCACATTATCTTGTCCGTCCGGCTCGTGAGTGTTGCCGGAGCGATTTATTCTTATCAGCTTCCTTATATAAATGGAAGGCTGTGAGAATTCTTAACACTCTGCCATGCGTTTGCTGTCTACGCCGGCTGATTCTTTTGATGAATCTTACTTCATCTTCATATCGATATAAACACCAGCTGAGATATCCATCTTACGAAGAACATCGATTGTCTTGTTGTTTGGTGAAATGATATCGATAAGTCTCTTGTGGGTTCTCTGCTCGAACTGCTCTCTAGAGTCCTTATACTTGTGAACTGCACGAAGGATTGTAACCTTCTCAACCTTTGTTGGCATTGGAACAGGTCCTGAAACCTTAGCTCCTGTACCCTTAACTGCCTCGATGATTTCCTTTGCTGCCTGATCGATCAGCTTGTGATCGTACGCCTTAAGCGTGATTCTCATTACTTGACTTGCCATAAAAAAAGCCGCCTCCTTAATTCTTTTCTTTGAACAAGTGGTGACTGTACAACTAACCCGTGTGTGTCCTATTCTTGATAGATTCCAAACACGTCATTTCTGATCTCTTTACCAGATGATTTTCGTACAGTGACTTGTCGCCAGTTTCTTTGAACTTGACATTCGCTCCGCGAAGTTACCTGCCTTAGCAGCAATCTCCGTTTCTCTGCTATCATGTCACAGCGAAAATCATTATATATCATGTAATTTTATATTGCAAGCAGTTTTTTAAAGAATTTTCATAAAGTTTTTTTATCGTGTTTCTTCTATATATAATGTAATGATCCGGACACTGTAAAAGCCAGCGTTCCGGATCATTATATCATTTAACCTTTTATTTCAAAATATTATCTATCCGTTTTCAGTGACGGATTATTTCTGTAATATTTCTCCTTATCCAGGTCGCAGTTTGCCTTGGCATCAATAAAGACCATACGGTAATCCTTATGTCTGTCTCTTATAAATGAAGAATATCCCTTCGCTACAGAGAGAAGATTATCCATTGCATTCTCTTTGTTATGCTTTATGAGCAACTCCTCAAATTTAGCAAAATCATCCTTCATCTGAAGAATAGACTCACCTTCCATGATAACAATAAACTCGTCTCCGGTAATATGATATACGTTCTTTTCGCCCCATATCTCCTGAAGCAGCTTCGCACATTCAAACATCAGTCTCTCGCCCGCTTCAAATCCGTAATGGGTATAGATCCTCTTGATGTTATTGATATCAAAGAATCCGACAGAGTAAACGTAATTACTGTCAGCTATCTTCTCATCAAGCTCTTTTACCTTATTCTTATATGCAGCCTTATTCTGAACACCTGTAGTATCATCAACATGTACTTCCTTCTGGATATAATTGAAATATCTGTCCAGCTTGGAATATACGGTAGCGATACTGCCATTGATCTCATCATATTCCGTAATGCTTTCCTTCTTGTCCGATACGCCCGTAGCAAGAGTTTTAAGTACCGAATTCTCACTCTCAGGAAGAAAGTCAAGCTTCTTGATAGAACTCTTCATGATAAGATTGTCAAGGCTAGCGGTCTTCTTCTCCAGCTCATCCATATTCTTAAAGAGCAGAGTGATCCTCTTACGGTTCTCTGACATGATAATAAATGACAGAACGATACCTACTGCAAGAGCAACCATAGTAAGGATTATCGTTATCGCCCAGTTCGTTTTGAGCTTATTGTCATACCATTCAGCGTCAAAGTCTACTCCGACGATAGCGGCAACATTTCCCTTGAATCAAATACCGGACAATATGCCGAATAAAACCGTCCCCACTCATCACTGTGAGCCTTCTTCTCAACCTTTGCCTCTCCTGCGCCCGCTTTTTTAATCTCCGGCGTAGTAGCTATTGATTCACCGAACACTCCGGGATCTTCAGGATCCGGGTCAATGATGAATACGAACTTTTCCGGTGATACCTGCCTTACAGCGTAAATATAATCGAGATCCATATTGGACTGGAACGCACTCAGAATATTGTAATTCCTCATGTAGGCTTCATTGCCGACATCACTTGCCTCAAAAGCCTTTAATTCATCGCCGTTAAGCATATGCGCAGCAGATTTAACCACATCAAGCATTCTTTCTTCTATCTGCTCACGAAGTGCCTTCTTCGAAATAGCCGTAAGAGTAAGGCCCATAAGTACGTTCGTGATCAGAAGAAGTATAAGTGCCAGTATAAAATGTCTTTTGCCTATCTTGATATTTTTCTCATTAATAAATTCCATAGCTTATATCCCCCATAAATAACAATAATTATAAGTTACGGAAGCTTACTCAGAAGCTTTATTTGTAATCATACTTAAGAATGATCGTAGAAAGCGGTGGAATGTCAAGCACCATAGATACGTCCGATCTGTCACACGGTGCCTTCTCGGCAACAAGCTTCTTACCCTTATTGGTTCTGCCTAGTCCTCCGAACTTCTCATCATCAGAGTTAAGTATCTCTTTATATTCTGTAAGACATGGAACTCCGATACGGTAATCCTTTCTCTCAACAGGAACAAAGTTGCAGATCACCATTATCTGATCCTTTGAGCTCTTGCCTCTTCTTACAAATGTTACTATGCCCGAATCCGCATCATCAACCTTGATCCACTCAAAGCCCATGACCTCGTTATCATTATAGTAAAATGCATCATACTTTGTATAAAGATGATTAAGTTCCTTAACGTACTCCTGAACACCCTTATGAAGAGGATTATCCAGAAGGAACCAGTCAAGGCTTCTCGCCTCGCTCCATTCACGCTGCTGTCCAAATTCCTGACCCATGAAGAGCAGCTTCTTGCCCGGATGTCCCAGCATAAATCCGTATGCTGTACGTAAGTTTGCAAATTTATCAAATTCAAGTCCCGGCATCTTTCCGAGCATTGAACACTTAAGATGAACAACCTCATCATGAGAGATAACAAGGATGTAATTCTCAGCATATGCATAGGAAAGTGAAAATGTCAGTCTGTTATGATTGAATTTCTTGAAATACGGATCAAGCTTCATATATTCAAGGAAATCGTTCATCCATCCCATGTTCCACTTAAAGAGGAAGCCCAGTCCCTGCATAGATGCAGGAGCAGTAACTCCCGGCCATGCTGTAGATTCCTCAGCGATAAGATAAGCGCCCGGATTTCTCTCTTCCATAAGAGTATTGATATTCTGCAGGAGCTCTATCGCCTCAAGATTCTCCTTGCCGCCGTTCTTGTTGGCTACCCACTGGCCGTCCTGCTTACCGTAATCAAGGTAAAGCATTGATGCGACCGCATCCACACGAAGTCCGTCAACATGGTACTTCTCTACCCAGAAAAGTGCATTTGATGTAAGGAAGTTGGCTACTTCATTTCTGCCGTAATCGAAAATGTATGTTCCCCAGTCAGGATGCTCTCCCTTTCTTGGATCTGCATTTTCATAAAGCGGCATTCCGTCGAAACGTCCAAGTCCGTGAGCGTCTCTAGGGAAATGAGCAGGTACCCAGTCAAGGATTACGCTGATACCCTTTGAATGCATGTAGTCAACGAAATACATGAAGTCCGTAGGCTCGCCGTATCTTGATGTCGGTGCATAATAGTTGGTTACCTGATAGCCCCACGATCCGTCAAACGGATACTCAGCTATACCGATAAGCTCAACATGTGTATAGCCCATCTCTGTCAGATAATCTCCGAGCATCTTTGCAAGCTCGCGGTAATTGTAGAAGCCGAAATCAGAATTCTCATCTCTCTTCTTCCATGATCCGAGATGGCACTCATAGATCGACATTGGTTTCTTGGTTCTTGAAACTCTGTCAACCTTGGCTCTGTCAGCCATCCATTTTTCGTCTTTCCATTTATATTCATTTAAATCAGCAACGATATTTGCATTATCCGGTCTTACCTGATCATAGTTTCCGTAAGGGTCTGCCTTATAAAGAATCTCACCATATCTTGTAAGGATCTGATACTTGTAAACTGCTCCTGGGTTTACATCAGGAATGAACAGTTCATACACGCCGGATGCACTGTGTATCTGCATCGGATTCAGCTGTCCGTCCCACATATTGAAGTCGCCGACAACCGAAACACGTCTTGCATCAGGCGCCCATACTGCAAAATAAGTTCCCTTCACACCGTCGATCGTCATCGGGTGGGCACCCATTTTGTTATAAATGTCATAGTTCTTGCCTTCTGCAAAAAGATATGCATCATAGTCAGTAAAAAGTCCTTCAAAGCTGTAGCAATCTGCTGAAACAACAGTTGTTCCATCATAATATTCTGTTACAAAGCGGTACTTATTGCCTTTGAATTTTTTATTTGGGAAATATATTCCGTAGAATCCCTCTTCACTCACCTTCTCCATAGGAAAGCTTGTCTTTCCGGATGGTGCTTTTATAGAAACCGATGCTGAATGAGGCTTATAACAGGTGATAACCTGTCCGTTTCCGTAATCATGTATGCCAAGAAGATGCTTTGGTGCATTTATCTTGCCATCGATAAGTTCATCATACAGTATCCAGTTAATCCAGTTATTTAATTTTTCGTTCAAAACGCCACCTCCCAATGCTCTCTTTTCCGACGATGCAAACTTCCCATAAATCGTCGAAATGTATAGCAATATTCTATCATTTATACTCTTCAAAGTAAAGGTCTAGAGGTGCATTTAAATCCATTTTAAGATTATGACGCAGTACAGAAAAACCGGCAGGGAAAGCCCTGCCGGTCCATAAAACCATTTATTTTTTATATCAGTCACCGGAAAACTTTAAGACTCAAAAAGTCTTATCAGTTAAACCTTGAAACTGCCACAGTGTAGATATCCTCGAGGAGACGTATGCCGCCGGCATATCCTGCATAAAAGTTGTCAAATACCACCCTATCCTGTACAGGCCATGATATATTGATGAAGTTACCGTTAAGACTTTCCGTGATCTCCTTCTCGTAGTAACCTCCGAGAACAAGCGGATAGCCATGGTAATCATGATTCTTAATCTCTTCATGTATCTTATATCCGTCTGTTTCAAATGAAACATCCGCTTCAATATTAAAGTTGAGCTTTTTAAATTCCTCAGCTATGCTTTCGCGATAGTTTGCAGGTGTATCATCAACCACAAACTGCTTCGCCGGAGTAAGTCCGATGTCATTTACAAGGAACTTTGTGATTGCAAGTGAATACTGTGCATCAGCAACCACGGTGAACTGCTTATTGATAACACGGTTCTCCAGGAAAAGGTCTGCGTATCTTTCGATAAGGTAGTAGAAATAATCCTCATGCTCTTTGATGACCGCTTCAACCTTAGCCTCTTCCACTCCTGTAAATTTACCTACTTCCCTAAGGAATTTACTGGTCTCTGTCGCACCGATCGGAAGTGTCTTATAGTGCAGATACGGTGTACCGAACTTCTTCTCCAGCTTCTTAACACTTGAAAGACCGACCCATGGCGACACAAGAAGATTAAACTCTGCCTCAGGAATCTTATTGATATTTTCAATGCCTCTATTATAGCCGAAGATCGTATTCGGTGTAAGTCCGAGCTCTGCCACAAGCTTCTCAAGCTCTCTCAGATTTCCCAGCCAGAAGAGATCCTGATAAGGAACGTCTGCCCATATATTTACAAGTCCCTTCTGCTTCTTATCCGATTTCTTAAGATACTGGTCTATGATGGCATTTACAACCTGCTCATGACCTTTAAAGTTATTACCCTTAAAACCTGCTGTAGGTGCATAGATAACAGGCTTTTCGCTTTCCTCAAATCTTGATACGACCTCCCCCGAATCATCTCCTACTATCTCCGGAATACATCCGGTAAGCACCACATAAAGATCTGCATCGATCACCTTAAGAGCATTTTCTATAGTTGATTCAAGCTTCTTTGTTCCGCCGAATACAACATCCTTCTCATTTATACTTGTACACGGGAAAATGTTTGGTGAGAAATATCCTGAGCTTCCTATTCCCTCCGAAAGCTTCTGGGCACATCCCGGACCCGCGTGAAGTATAGGCAGTGCGCGTGTGATTGCCTGAACGCTCTGCATTGCACCAAGTGCACATTTATATCTTTGTTTGTCCAATAATTTAGCCATTACTTCGCCTCCTCCAAAAACGTATCCACATTCTGCTTATACCACCAGTCTGTGTAAGGAAGCTTTGATCTTCTGGCCAGATTCTCTTCAAAACTCCTGTTATTTATAGCATCAAGTATACTCTTGGCAAATTCAAGAGTATGCTTATATCCGAACATTGTATATTCATCAGCAACATATACTGCCGGTGTTCCGTTCTTGATAGCCCACACGGTAGAACCCGGATGACGTGAGAAATACAGATCCGGATTATACTTATGAAGTATGTTCATAACCTCATAGTTCTGCTGATCGGCTACGCTCGTCTCGAAATCAATATCATTTTCAAGAAGATATTTCATTGAAGGCGGAACCTCGCCGTTTTCGTATTTTTTATCATAATGCCATGCAAGAGCCCATACAACCTTGATACCAAGCTCATCAAGAACTCTTGAGACCTCAAATGTATATCCAGGACCCATTCCAAGTACAGCTGTACGTCCTTCAAGCTGCTTTTTAACCTCTTCGATCTGCGGAATGTATATGGCCCTTTCCTGTTCAATATATTTTTCTACTTTATCTGAGCGGCCCGTAACTCTGCCTATCTCTCTGAGCCAGGTTTCAAAGCCCTTGATACCGCACTGATTGATAGTTCTTACGTAAGGAACGCCGTACTTTTCTTCAAGTACATTTCCAAGATAATTACCGAGCGTACCGCAGATACATGTTGTTGCAAGACTCTCTGACAGATGAGACAGCTCCTCAACTGTTGAATTACAGTATAAAAATACAGGATCCAGATCAAAATTCTTAAACATCTCTATGATCTCAGGTCTTGCACTTTCGAAGAAGTTCTTGAAATTGATCTTATTGGTCTTTACGCCTTCTCTCGGCGGCTTAACGATCTCCTGTAAGACCGCATGATCCGAAATATCAAAGCCTGTAGCCCAGATCCTTGATTTAAAGCCCTCGCAATGTACCGCAACTATCGGAACTCCAACCTCATCTCTGACATCATCAACTATACTGTCGATATCCTCACCTATGATACCTGTAGCACATGAGCTTGACACAAATATCGCCTTAGGTGAATATCTTTCATTTACTTCAAGGATCACCTTCCTTAAAGATGCTGTCGAACCGAAGATAGTGTCATTTTCATTCATATCGGTACCGACATATACTGTATCGCTGGTTACGCCTCTTTTCTTCGCCATAACCTTTGACATATAGTAGCTTCCTGCTCCGCTGACCGAACAACCTGCAGGTCCATGATGGATTATCGCTACGTCACGTATTGCTGCGAGCTGTGAAAGTCCACACAAGGAAAGACATGTACTGGACTGCGAGAAACATCGCGAACACCCCTTAAGAGTTCCACACTCACTTTTCTCAGCAAGATCCTTTAACGTACCTACGTAGCCCGTTATCGATCCAATCCTGTTTTCCCTGGTTGCAACATTTGAATTGTTCAGATTGACCGCCATTATATCACTCCTATCCCTGATAATCCTCTTTTACAGATGCGTAAACAAATCCCCGAGTCCTGTATCAGGCAGTACTGCTACTATTGTCTTTCCTTTACGTCCTCTATAAAATTGTTAAAATGTATCTTAAAATGCATCAGATCTTATAATCATCAGCAAGTTCCATCATACCGTACTCAAGAAGGATCTCTTCGAGTCTCTCCTGAGTCATTGGTGTAGGTATTACAAAATCCTTATTCTCTATAACAGCCTGAGCAAGGTTTCTGTACTCCTGAGCCTGATTTGATTCAGGTCTGTACTCGATAACAGTCTTCTTGTTGATCTCAGCATGCTGAACGATATTGTCTCTTGGTACAAAATAAAGAAGCTTTGTTCCGAGTTCCTTTGAGAATGCTCTTAAGAGGTCAAGCTCTCTATCTACATTTCTTGAGTTACAGATGATACCGCCGAGTCTTACTCCACCGGTTCTTGAATATCTCTGAATACCCTTTGAAATGTTATTTGCCGCATAAAGCGCCATCATTTCTCCACTGGCAACTATATAAATCTCCTTTGCCTTACCTTCTCTGATAGGCATTGCGAAACCGCCGCAGACAACGTCTCCAAGTACGTCATAGAATACATAATCAAGATCGTCTGTGTAAGCTCCGAGGTTTTCAAGCATGTTGATAGAGGTGATAATTCCTCGTCCGGCACATCCAACACCCGGTTCAGGTCCACCTGACTCAACGCATCTTGTTCCGCCGTAACCCTCTTTGAGGATTCTGTCAAGCTCTATATCCTCGCCTTCCTCACGGATAGTATCGAGAACTGTCTTCTGTGCAAGGCCTCCGAGAAGAAGTCTTGTAGAATCGGCCTTAGGATCACATCCTACAACCATGACCTTCTTGCCATGCTCAACAAGTCCTGCTGTAAGATTCTGTGTTGTAGTGGATTTTCCGATTCCACCTTTTCCATAAATTGCTATCTGTCTTAATTCTCCCATTTTTTTATTCCCTTTCTACTTTCTTATTATCATCGTAAAGCGATACCGGTTGGATTCGAACCAACAACTTCAGCCCTAGTGAACCTATGCCCTTCCAGCGGCTACGGCATCGTATTTTGACCGCAAAAAACCAGAGGTCTGCAAAAACGGACCAAAAACACCTTTTTTCTGCAACCCCTGGTTATTTAAGTCAGTTATTTGAGATCATATATTATCTATAATTAGTTATTAAAAAGCGCTGTTGATAAATATCTGTCTCCGGAATCAGGAAGGAGTGCTACGATCACCTTTCCCTTATTTTCAGGTCTCTTTGCAAGTATCTCCGCTGCCTTAAGAGCTGCTCCTGAAGATATACCTACGAGGATACCCTCTGATACTGCGAATGCTCTGCCTTCTGCAAATGCATCCTCATTCTCGATCGCAAGTATCTCATCATATACCTTTGTATTTAATACATCCGGAACAAATCCTGCACCGATACCCTGGATCTTATGTGCTCCCGGCTTTCCTGTTGAAAGAACCGCACTTGTTGCAGGCTCAACAGCAACAACCTTAACATTTGGATTCTGCTCCTTAAGGTATTCTCCAACGCCTGTGATGGTTCCGCCTGTGCCAACACCTGCTACAAAGATATCAACCTTTCCGTCTGTCTGCTTCCAGATCTCAGGACCTGTTGTTTCCTTATGAGCCTTTGGATTTGCTTCATTTATGAACTGTCCGAGGATAAGTGATCCCTCGATCTCCTTGTTAAGCTCCTCAGCCTTTGCGATAGCGCCCTTCATTCCCTTTGCTCCTTCTGTAAGGACGATCTCAGCACCGTATGCCTTAAGGAGATTTCTACGCTCAACGCTCATCGTGTCAGGAAGTGTAAGTATTGCCTTGTATCCCTTAGCTGCTGCAACTGCTGCAAGACCGATTCCTGTGTTACCGCTTGTAGGCTCGATAATGGTTGCTCCCGGCTTCAGGATTCCCTTCTGCTCTGCATCTTCTATCATCGCAAGTGCGATACGGTCCTTAACCGATCCTGCCGGGTTAAGGTACTCAAGCTTGGCAAGTACTGTTGCCTGTGTTATCTCTCTCTTCTTCGAATATCCATTAAGCTGTAATAATGGAGTCCCACCAATAAGTTCAAGTGCGCTCTGTTTAATATCACTCATCTTCTTCTCCTCCTTAATTCTGTTTTATAAATACTACATGAGGGTTCTCCCCTGGAATGGTTATATATTATCATTAATATTTCATTTTGAAAAATTTCTAAATACTATCATCCGTAATAGGTAAAACCTATAACTGCAGCACCTCTTATTTTTCAACAGGCACAGCAGACATTCATATTTACCAGCTTATTGTAAATGATGTCTGCAAGCTTACTGTGTCCTACTTCATTTAAATGCTCCTGATCCTTGCTGCTTGGCGATACATAATCCGCCGCTGCAAGGAAGCTTACTCCTCTCCTGCGTGCAATCCTCTGATATTCCTTCTTGAGACCCTTTGATACTCTTACGGATCTTTCGTTAAATGCAGGATCGTACTCGTCCTTCCAGACATATTCGCCCAGATGGATAGGCGAGATAAGGAGCACTTTTTCTGCAGGGACATACTTAAGTATGATATCCAGACATCTGTCGATTCCCCCGGCGATATCCTTCGGTGTAGTGTGATTTGCCGTCTTGCAGTCATTTGTTCCCAACATCAGTACCACAGCGTCAATATCCACATCCTTTTTAGATTCAAATATCTTGATAATATTATCAATACCCCTGAGGCCCGGTCTCTTCTCATCCTCATAAACCGTCGTTCTGCCTACAAGCCCTTCTTCTATTATCTTTGTATCCTCCGATCCGAGCTTTCCCTGAAGTATTCCGGTCCAACGTATCTCCTTCGGAAATCTGTCTTTGGTACTCGGATTGTATCCCCAGGTATTTGAATCGCCAAAACATAAAACCTTCTTCATCAGTTAAACCTCCTACTTCTTTATTTCTCCTGATCGAACTATTTTTACCCCTGACCGATCAAATTCTCCGGTTTTGCTTCCGTTTGATCGATCAATTCCTTATAACGTATTCTTTGATACGGTCAAGGCATTCCTTTATTACTGCCCTCGGAGCAGCAACATTTATTCTTTGGAAGCCTTCTCCCGAAGCTCCGAATATAGCTCCCGAATCGAGCCAGAGCTTTGCGTCATATACCACCCTTCTGTCAAGCTCCGCCGTATCTATGCCGGTCTTTCTGAAATCCAGCCATAACAGATAGGTGCCTTCACCATCAATTACATTTACGTTTGGAAGGTTATCCTTTGTATATTTCTTCACAAACTCTATATTTTTTCCAACATATGAGAGCATTGCCTCATACCATTCATCACCATGATCATATGCAGCCTCGGTTGCAGTAAGTCCAAGCGTTACCAGCTGGCTGATGCCCGCTGCATTTACCTCCTGCCTGAACCTTCTTCTAAGCTGCCTGTTCGGGATGAAAATGTTTGATATAAGCATTCCCGCAAGATTAAATGTCTTGCTTGCAGAAGTACATATCAGTGAAATATCCTCAAACTCCTTCTTTATAGAAGCGAATACTGTGTGTTCTCCCTTGAAAATGATGTCATTATGGATCTCATCACTCACGACTGTCACATTATACTTAAGGCATATATCTCCGAGTCTTTCGAGCTCTTCTCTCGTAAATACTCTTCCCGATGGATTATGCGGATTGCAGAGAAGGAAAAGCTTTATATCATTTTCTGCTATCTTCTTCTCAAAATCCTCAAAGTCGATGTGGTATCTGTTGTCATCTCCGAGATAGAGGTCATTACTTACTCTCACTCTGCCGTTATCTTCTATTACCTCAGTGAAAGGATAATACACAGGCTGTTGTATAAGCACTTTATCGCCCGGCTCGGAAAAAGCCTTTACTGCCATGGCAAGTGCAAATACAACTCCCGGTGTTTTTATCAGCCATTCAGGTCTTATATCCCAGTTGTGATGTCTCTTCTGCCAACCTGCAGCAGCCTTAAAATACCTTTCCCCCACTTCAGTATATCCAAATATTCCGTGTTTTGTTCTCTCAATGACTGCGTCTTCAATATATGACGAAGTGCGAAAATCCATGTCGGCCACCCAAAGTGGAAGCACATCCTCAGGCTTACCTCTTCTGACGGCAAAATCATATTTCAGACAGTCTGTTCCTTTCCTCACTATTATTTCATCAAAATTCAGATTCCTCTCTGCCATTTTGCACCTCTGAGTTATATTTTTTTAACTTACCGAAGCGATTCTGCTGTAACTCTCTTCTTCAAATGAATCTATCGCCTGCTTCAGATCTGCTATCAGATCCTCCTTTGCTTCAATTCCCACAGACATTCTGAGCACGCTTTCGGTGATTCCATTTGCCTTTCTTATCTCTTCCGGAACGTCAGCATGTGTCTGCGTAAATGGATATGTCAGCAGTGTCTCAACTCCTCCCAGACTCTCTGCGAAAGGAATAAGCTTTGTATATTTAAGTATGTGTCTTGCTAAATGCGGACTCTCGAGTTCAAATGTTATCATCGAGCCAAAGCCTCTCGCCTGCTTCTTGCTTATCTCATAGCCCGGTGAATTCTCGATACCCGGATAGTAAACATTTTTAACCTTTGGTTCCTTAAGAAGATAATTAACTATCGCAAGGGCGTTTTCCTGAGCCCTCTCCATTCTGACCGCAAGGGTTTTAATGCCTCTGGTTATAAGCCAGCTGTCAAATGGCGCAAGCCCCGAACCGACGGTCTTAATGATAAATCTCAGCTTCTCTGAGATCTCTTCCGAATTGGTCACAATGAAGCCTGCCAAAGTATCATTATGTCCTCCAAGGAATTTTGTTCCGCTGTGAATAACTATATCCGCTCCAAGATTTAACGGATTCTGGAAATATGGTGACAAGAACGTATTATCTACGATGAGTAAAAGATCATGTCTTTTTGCGATCTCAGACATTTTTCTGATGTCGATCACATTCATCATGGGATTTGTCGGTGTCTCCAGATATATTGCTTTCGTATTTGGTCTTACGTAGCTCTCAACATCCTCTGTAACACAGTTTATATGAGAAAATGTTATACCATTCTTCTCATTGATGTTGTTGAAGAGTCTGATGCTTCCTCCGTAGAGATCAATATCTGTAATCAGATGATCTCCCGGCTTAAAGATTTCCATCAGGGCAGTTATCGCTGCCATGCCGCTTGAAAATCCAAGAGCATCAATTCCATTTTCAAGTGATGCTACTATTCTCTCCAAATGCTGTCTTGTAGGATTCTGAAGTCTCGAATAATCAAAGCCTGTACTAAGTCCTACTTCAGGATGTGCATAAGTCGCTGTCTGATATATCGGAAAACTGATTGAACCTGTTGGTTCTCCGGCTAACCCCTCCCTGTCACCATACATACATTTTGATTCAATTGATAAATCCATGTTTTAACACCTCATACTTCTCTTTTTCTCCTATTTGAAAAATTTCTATGTTCATATACTATATTATTTTGTCTGATATAGGGTAATTTCAAAAATCTATCGTCATCTATAGTCGGAAGCTATAGCCCAAAAAAAGAAAGTGCGCATGTACATCTTTAGTAAAATAAAGTTGTACGTACGCACTTTCTTTTTCAGTCATATACAGCAGAAAAAAACACCGGGCAGACTATATTTCTCTATAGTCCTGCCGGTGCTTTTTCTGCTTGAATATTAGTAGTCCGTCTCCTTGGTATATTCAGGGTGATTATTCAGCCATGCTGCGAAACCCTTGAAGACATTTTCAGAAAATGCAGTCTTCACAAGCTTTGAAACCTGCTCGCCCGAGAGACTTATGATCGAGCTGTTAGTTTTCTGCTGCTTCTCAAGCTCTTCTGTAACCTTCTTTAAGAAGCTGTTAAACGCCTTTCTTCCGTAGGTGTCATTCAGATATTTTACAAAATAGCAACCATATCTGTATGCATCATTTCTGCTGCTTCTGTAATCAGCTATGAAAAGCTTCTCAGCGTTTGCTGCTGTTACGCTGCCCTTCTTGATAAGGTATCCGTAGAATCTTTCCTGATAAAGCTTATCTCCGGTAAGTCCTGTAAATTTTGAAGTTACAAGCTCTTCGACGTATGAAGCGTAGCCTTCATTTATTATATTGGATACACCGGCATGATTGGTCAGATGCACGTAATGAGTATACTCATGAATAAATGTAGAGAAAAAATACTCTTCATTATTTACGTCAAGGTCATATTCGTGAATTAAAATGTAGTTATAATCGTCGCCCTTGTAGCTTGCCACACACTCCGGACTTTCATCTTCTGTAACATCGATATATACGTGAACCTTCTTGCAATCAGGATCTACTCCTCTGAAGATATCTGTTCCGAGTATGCTCTTCTGAACGCACATTCTTGTATAATATGAATCTGAATCTACAACCTTCCTCTTATATCCGGTTTCATTTTCAACTGCAGCAACGTACTCTTCAAGCTTGACCATGACATTTCCGTTAAAATGCATTCCCTTCGGAAGGAATATTATAAGGTTCTCAGACTCAAGATATTCAAAGTCCTTAGTAACATATCGGCCAGTCTCTCTGCCGCTAACCCTGAATGGTTTCTTAACTTCTGCGGCTTTGCTGACCTTAAGATAGAATCTGCTGCCGGCAGTCTTCACACAGGTGATGGAAACCTCCTTGATATACTCGACATAGCTTACAGAAAATGTTCCTTCATTTTCATCATATTCAAGGCCGAAATAGTGCTCATCGCCGTTGATTGAAACTATACCATCAACCCATTTAGATGCTTGATACTGATTTGTAAGAGTGATCTTTACATTTTCACTCTCGATCTTCTTCTCTTCACCTATTGAGATCCCGAAGGTCTGGCCATAGAAGGCATTTACCTTGCCCTTTACGCTTTTTATGACCTTGCCATTCTTTACTCTGTAGGTCTTTCCACCTGCATAGAAGTTGCCACTGAGAGTCTTATCGACCTGACCCCTCTGTACGAACCATACAGTAGTATCATTTACTCTGTAGCCTCCAGTATAGCCTGTCATTACGCGGCCGACTTTATAGAACCAGAGAGCCTTAACCTTATTTACTGTTCCGGTGTAAAGACCGGTTTTTGAGGAAACGAGACCATTTTCGCAGTAAAACCATGTTCTTCCGTCTGTTGAAAAGCCCTTATCCTTGCAGACCTTTCCATCCTTAAAACGCCACAGTGCCTTCTTTCCGTCCACGGTACGATTAACGACCATATCGCTGTTATCAGCCATGACAGTAAGCTTCAGAACCTTCTTCTGTCCGCTTGTTAAAGTAACTGTAATGTTTGCGCTTCCGGTTTTAAGTGCAGTGATCTTTCCACCTGTTGTAACCTTGATCACAGCCTTGTTGCTTGACGCATAGCTTTTAACCTTTGCATCAGCCGGGCTTATCTTCAGCTGTCTGCTGCTTCCCTTGACAAGTGCTCCGTCAGGAATTGAAACCGTAAATGAAGCAGCTTCATTTACACTTGTATCCTCCTCTGAAGCTTTAATCTCTTCCGCTGAAATATTTACTTCTTCAGCACTTGCAATGAGCGGGGCGTTAAATGCAAATACCGCGCAAAGCATAAGCACTAAAGTCGTAAAGTGCCTGAGCACTTTTTCTCTCCAGCCTTTTCTTGTCTTACCTTTTTCTTTCTGACTCATTTCCTTCTCCCTTCTTATACCTTTTAAAATACTTAATCCTTCAGCACTATCGTATCAAGCACTGCTTTAATCTCTTCCTCCATTTTTGCCTGTAAAAAACCTATTCTCAACCGCCCCCGTTTTGATACATTCTAGCATATATGATAGACAAATAAAAGCGATATGATCATGAAAAGTTTAATTCTCTCCGAACGGATTTACCACTTGCAGGCAAGGTGATTTCTGATTATACTTATCTAGATAATTGTGATCCGGGGCACACGACAGATCACAGCATTACAAAGGCAGCGAAAGGATCAGAAAAATGGCGCCAAAAAAGGAAAATCCTACTGTTTCCTCAATAAATACTTTAAATGAACATATCAAATCAGGAAACTTCAGCCGCATCTATCTTCTGACAGGCACCGAAGGCTACTTTATCTCGCAGTATAAAGCATCCCTCATTGAAGCCCTGACAACTCCCGGCGATACTATGAACTATAACGTATTTAAGGGTGAGAAGGTACGCGCTGAGGATATTGCTTCGGCTATATCAACCATGCCATTTTTCTCTGACCACAGAACCGTGCTGGTTGAGGGAACAGGTCTTCTTGCCAAAGCCTCAGATACGCTTCTAGATGTGATAAACAGCGTTCCGGAATCAACAAGGCTTATATTTGTCGAAACCGAGGTTGATTCAAGGACCAAGATCTATAAAGCGATCGCATCTGCCGGAACCATCGCACGCTTTGAGACGCCCGATCCGTCCACACTTAATGTCTGGGTCAAGAGGATACTCTCTTCCGAGGGTGCGCAGGTTGATGACGAAGCTGTATATTCCCTTATAAATGCAGTCGGTCAGGACATGAACCGCCTTTCAAATGAAGCCGCCAAGCTTCGCGCATATACCATTGACAGAAAAAGGATCACCCGTGAGGATGTTAACATAATATGCGAATCCGAAGCAGAGAACAAAGTCTTTGCCATGCTTGATGCGATATCCGTCCATGACAGCCGCAAGGCTCTACTTCTCTACAGCGACCTTGAGATGCTGAAGGTTCCTCCGATGCAGACACTTGCTCTGATCAGAAAAAGATATCTTCAGTTAGCCCAGATCAAAATGATGCAGAAGGACAAGGAAGATAACGCTTCAATAGCAAAAATGACCGGTGTTCATCCATTTTATCTGAAGGATTATCTCTCGCAGGTTAAGAATTTCGAGCTGGACCAGCTGATAAAATCTGCAGAAATGTGTGCCGACGCTGATCTCGATATCAAAGCCGGCAGGACCACCGATAAAAATGCTCTTGAAACGCTTATACTCCACCTGAGTTTAAGCTCTGATAAATCATAAATTAATACTTGACGATTCATGATACATTTGATAATATATCATTTGCATGTTTGGTGTTCGCGGCAAAAAAGCACCGAGATATATTCATATGCCCGGTATAGATTTCTATACTGAACCGTGTCTTGGCTAAGTGGATCATATTTTTAAGACATGCGTTGACCAGTTATAATAAAACCCTCATTGTAGCTGGCTGGTTTCTAATTCCCGTGTCCCGACAAGATCGGGCGATTCGAGTAAGGCCGGATGATAAGTCATCCAGGCGGATATGTAAACTATAACAAACCGGAGGTAAAGTGCTGTGGCAAATATTAAATCAGCAAAGAAGAGAATTCTTGTAACAAAGAAAAGAGAAGAGAGAAATAAGGCTGCTAAGTCTAAGGTAAAGACACTTATCAAGAAGGTAGAGGTTGCTGCTAAGGCTGGCGATAAGAAGGCTGCTGCAGAAGCTCTTATAGCTGCTACTTCAGCTATCGATAAGGCTGCTTCAAAGGGTATCTACCACAAGAATACAGCTTCAAGAAAGATTTCTCGTCTTAATCTTCTTGTAAATAAGATTGCATAATAATTTCGACAAAATATAGCAAAAGAAAACCGGACAAATTCATCTGTTCGGTTTTCTTTTTTTGTTTTTTCCATACAAAAAAGGGCTGCGCATCTGCGTCAGCCCTTTATATGTACAAGTACATGACATGTGGGAGGTTAGGATTTTTTTTACCATGTCATGATAAGAAAAATGTCTTTAGTAAATTACCTTTCCGCCTGATACCTTATAGTATCCGTAATCATAATCTACAAATCCGTAGTAATAACCATTTGCGGAAAAATCAACTTTGCCGTTTACGATCAGCCAGTAGCCGTATTCATTCTTCGCGAAGCCGTTATAAGAGAAGTCAACCTTGCCCTTTCTAATGCACCACCATCCGAACTGATTCTTGGCAACTGTATTTATAAATCTTACTCTTCCGTTCTTAACATACCACCATGCTGTATTTCCGGCGATAGTTCCTTTGATCACACCATTTGCGGTATAATCAACCTTTCCGTTTCTGCAGTACCACCAGCCGTTCTTGTTGAATGCGAAGCCTGTGAACTTCGGATTAACCTTTCCGTTTACTGTGTAGTACCATGCAGTAACGCCTTTATATGTAACCTTTCTTACTCTGCCGGCTGTTGTCGGCTTGTAGATTACCTTAAGTGCGTCCTCTGACTCACTCTTAACTGCAGCGCCTGTAAGGCAGCCTTCATTTATTCTGTAAACAGCATATCCTGTAGCGTCGCCTACATAAAAATGTCCATCGATCGGTGTATAAAATTCAACGCCGTAGCTGTAATTAAGCGAATGTGCTATAGTCGGATGACCATTATACTGACTTCCCCATCTGTACTCGCCGTAGCCGGTATTGTTGGAAGTCTTTCCGCTGTACTTCTCTTCAAGGATGATTGCAGCATGCTCTCTGCCGTATGAATTGTTGAGATTTGCTCCGTATCCGTAATAAATGATGATGTCGCCGGCCTTAACCTGTCCGGACTCTATCTCTGAAAGAAGCCTGCTTGCTGCATCTCCTCCATACCCATCATTAAAATATGCCACTCTGTTGAAATGACTGTCATCTATAAGGAACTGCTCAAGTCCTGATGCAGAAGCTGATGCATATCCGCTGAAATCAGGTACATATCCGTTAAATTCTCCTGCAAGACCTGCAGTATAAAGTACTCTTGAAACCCAGCCTGCACATGACCAGTAATTACTTGCAAGGTAACCACCGCTTCCGTAGCTGCCGTATTTCATATAATTCTTAAGTGATCCGTAGGCATCCACTGTTGATGCAGCTTCAACCTTGTCAGTGTTTCCATTTACAAACCCGGTCATTGTCATTGTGACCGCAAGGATCATACAGACAAATGCCTTTGACAATCTTTTTCCTAAACTCATTACCAGTTAATTCTCCTGCCTGACTCTAAAGATTTCAATTCTTTTAACTTTCATCCCCTTGTGTTAACTATTTAATCATATTGTTACATTTTTGTCAAGCACTTTGTTACAAAAATGTTACATTTTAATTTAACAGATGTCATATTTGAATTGTATTCGAATTTTCCGCCCTATACATCCGGATCTATTCCCTGTTTTGGGCAATAAAAAAGCTATAAAACCAGTAATCCATACTGATTCTATAGCTTTTTCATGTCTAGGCACGCCCGGCGCATCCCTACGTAATAAAACATATTATTAAATTGCTGTTACATCATTTTAAACAGCATAAATGTAAAAAATGCTGCGATCCACGCTACGATACATTGAAGCAGGACCATTCTGAGTGCCCATTTTCCGCCCAGCTCTCTCTTAACAGAAGCTATAGCCGCAACGCAAGGAGTATAGAGAAGACAGAATACAAGCAGTGCTCCTGCTGCTGCAGGTGAGATGGCTGAAGTTACTCCGGCAACATCACCGAAAAGTACCGACAGCGTAGAAACAACGCTCTCCTTCGCCATAAAGCCCGTCATAAGTGCAGTTGCAACCTTCCAATCTCCAAATCCAAGCGGTACGAAAAGCGGAGCGATAAGTCCTGCAATAAGAGCCAGTATACTGTCTCCCGAATCCGTTACCGGCTGGAGATAGAAATTAAAGTTCTGAAGGAACCATATAGCTATTGAAGCAACAAATATAACTGTAAACGCCCTTGTGATAAAATCCTTCGCCTTATCCCAGAGCAGTCTGAGTACATTTTTAAGTCCCGGAAGACGATAATTCGGAAGCTCCATTACGAATGGCACCGCTTCACCCTTGAAAAATGTTCTCTTTGCGATGAGCGCCGTGATAACTCCGACCACGATTCCCAGCACATAGAGCCCTATCATTATCAGAGCACCCTTTCCCGGGAAGAAAGCTGAAGTAAAGAATCCGTATATCGGAAGCTTTGCCGTACAGCTCATGAACGGTATCAGCATTATCGTAAGCTTTCTGTCTCTTTCCGAAGGCAGCGTCCTGCTCGACATTACGCCCGGAACCGAACAGCCGAATCCTATAAGAAGCGGTACTATACTTCTTCCCGACAGACCAAGCTTTCTAAGAAGCTTGTCCGTGACAAATGCAATCCTCGCCATGTATCCGGTATCCTCCAAAAGCGAGAGGAAGAAGAAAAGTATTATGATTATCGGCAGGAACGATAATACAGTACCTACGCCATTAAATATTCCATCTATAATAAGTGAATGAACAATGCTGTTGACATTCAGCCTTCCCAGCATGTAATCCACTTTATCTGTGAGATAATCAACACCCTTCTCAAGAAGATCCTGAAGCCAGGCTCCCGCAACATTAAATGTAAACCAGAAGATAAAGCCCATGATAGCTATAAATGAAGGAATAGCCGTAAATCTTCCGGTGAGTATTTTATCAAGCCTCTCGCTTCTCTCTCTTTCCTTACTCTCCCTCGGCTTTACAACTGTTTCACGGACGAGCTTTTCGATAAATGAAAAACGCATATCCGCTATAGCTGCCGCACGGTCAAGCCCTCTCTCCTCCTCCATCTGAAGGATGATGTGCTCTATCATTTCCTTTTCATTTTGCGAAAGCTCCAGAGCCTCAGCAACACGTTCGTCGCCTTCTATCACCTTATTTGCCGCAAACCTAAGAGGGATATCCGCCCTTTTCGCATGATCCTCTATCAGGTGCATTATGGCGTGTATACATCTGTGAACCGCTCCGCCATGATCATTTTCATCACAGAAATCCTTCTTGCCCGGACTCTCCTGATATTTTGCAACATGTATCGCATGGCTTACCAGCTCGTCTACGCCTTCATTTTTCGAAGCAGAGATTGGTACGACAGGGATGCCTATAAGAGCTTCCATATCATTAATTCTTATGGAACCGCCGTTTCCTCTGACCTCATCCATCATATTAAGCGCAAGCACCATAGGAATATCCAGCTCCATCAGCTGCATGGTAAGATAAAGGTTTCGCTCAATATTTGTAGCATCGACAATATTAATAATACCCTTTGGTTTTTCATCAATGATATATTTTCTTGAAACTATCTCCTCTTCAGTATACGGAGACAGCGAATAGATACCCGGAAGGTCGACAACCTCGGTAAGCGGCTCATTTCTGATAGCTCCGCTTTTTCTGTCAACTGTAACTCCCGGGAAATTGCCCACATGCTGATTTGAACCCGTGAGCTGGTTGAAAAGTGTAGTCTTGCCGCTGTTCTGATTGCCGGCAAGCGCAAAGCTTAGTATTGTCCCTTCCGGAAGAGGATTTTCGTGCAGCTTCTGATGATAGATGCCGCCTTCACCAAGTCCCGGATGATCTCTGTAGGATCTTGTATCGGTTCTCGCTTCTGCTCCGCGGAGAACTCTCCTGCCGCCTTCTGCATCCTGAAGCATTTCGGTTTCGGTCTTAACGTCATCGCCGGTTATCTCTATCTTCTCCGCATCATTAAGACGCAGAGTAAGCTCATAGCCATGTATACGGAGTTCCATCGGATCTCCCATAGGTGCATATTTTACAAGAGTCACAACAGCTCCGGGGATTACGCCCATATCAAGGAAATGCTGTCTTAAGGCACCGTCGCCGCCAACCTTTTCTATTATTCCGCTTTTGCCAATTCCAAGCTCCCTTAAAGTCATATCTGTTCTGTCCTATTCTTTTCGGTTAGACTCTGGATTCCAGATCTAAACCATATCTAGCCTTGAACTTAAGCTTCTCCTCGTACATTTTCTTATCTGCACGCTTAAATATACTCTCGATTGAGGTGTCTCCTTCTTCATAATCAGACAAACCTACGGATGCCGAGTATCTCTGCCATGATTCAAGCTCTGTATTCTCATAGCTCTCTTTGAAAAGAGCTGTAATCTCTTCTACTTTTTCTTCTCTTCTTCTGTAATCCTCACCCATAAGGATCACAACGAATTCATCTCCACCTATACGATAAACCGGAGAATGCTTAAAGTTCTCGCATATCACACCGCAAACTCCCTTAAGATAAATGTCTCCTTCACTATGACCATACTTGTCATTTATACACTTAAGACCGTTTACATCTATCATTACTATGGAAATATCCCCACAAAACCAAACTAACCCCTACTGTTTCCGATTATAACCGCTGTTTACCTACAAATCAACCTGAGTTTTCCTCTTAATTTTCCCCAAAATGATATCTTTTATCAAAAACAGAGCTATCACCATAAGTCCGACTGCCGAAACAGCCTTTCCTGCCTTAAGCCCCGGTGCAGTGAAGCTTATCTTTATACTGTGCTGTCCCCTGCTTACCGGAAATCCAAGGAACGCCGTATCTGTCTTAACAGGCGTAACCTTTTCACCATCAACAGTTACAGTAAAGCCCTTCTGCCATACCAGCGAAGTACTCACAAAGCCGTCACTGTCGGCTGTAATGCTGCCGCATATCGTATCATCATGAGTTTTATCCATATCAGGAACAAATGCTTTAAGCTCCCCTTTCATCTCCTTAAGATACTCCGGATCAAGGGTATATGCTGTAAGCCCCTCTATCTTTATATCCTTGCCGGTGATCACGATATCCAGCCTGTCCTCTGTATCTGAGATCACATATTCAAAATAGTTATTGCAGTTCTTATATTTCCAGTCAGGATCCGTAAGCGTATTTTTTACACCATTTATCTTAATCCTGATATCATTCTTGCCAAGGAATTTCTTCTCCACATTGACCGGATCATGAACATATATGCAAAGAAGCAGAATCTTTCCCTTTACACTCTCCGGAAGCTCTTTACTGTAGCATATATCTCCGTCAGTGTTATTTACGATATGCCTTATATTTCCCTCAAGAGTTGAGCCCTCAATATCAAATATATCTCCGATATCGACCTTTTTCATAGAAGATTTAAATGCAGCCTCTCCGCTCACGGCAGATGCATTATTATCCGCACCGCTTACCATGCCATCACCTGCACTGCTGCCGTCACCTTTCACTGTACTGTCACCTGCACTGCCGCTGACACTGTTTACCGCTTCATCCGGCACAACAGCATAACGCATGAGCGCCTCGATATTATCCGGATAATTCAGCGTCCTGTACTGTGTCTCACTCATGAGCTTATTACTGAAATAAATCATCGGAAATGCATACTCATTCTCATAGAGATAGAATCCGTCATCAGTCTTTCTGATCAGCCTGCTGCCAGGATAACTTTTAGGCTCAGCCGAGATGTAGAATCTGTTGCCCATATAACAGTTAAAAATGATATTTCCGGATCTTGCCGTAAGCGCCGAATTACGGAATTCATTTTCATTATACATCTCATTAAAATAAAAGCTGTTATAATCCCTCGAATGTATCGATGAATATATAGTATCCTGATAATGTCTTGTCGAATATATCTTATTTACCGCATAAAGGCGCTCAGTATCCACCGCCGTTCTGTACAGTTCATCCTGCGGAAGCTCCTCGAAAAACGCCTTAACACTTTCGGAATTGACCGTATCATAACTCTTCTTATCCACCAGAACATCATAATGATTACATCCGATGCACGCAGCAAACGGAATACAGAAGAAAAATGTCATAAAACGTTTCTTGCGCAGTTTCAGTACCGCAAGCAGTGAGATGATAACTATCACAGCATCCGCAAGATATGCGGCAGAAAAGTAATTCTTCTCACATATTAAAAATGATATAAATGAAATCGCCGAAAATACTGCAAGTGCAGGAATAAGACGCCTGCCAAGCTTTCCGGCAGACACAGATAAAATGACCTTCTTCAGCATTTCCGCTGTAAGAAGCAAAAGGATCGGAAGGAATGGGAAAAGCACCTTCGGATCGAAATAAAGAGTTCCGTTAAGTATATAGATCATGACCGGAAATACCGCAAAGCCGATTATTACACCGGCAGCAAACCGTTCATGTTTTCTTCCGTTTATTAAAAAATATACTGCGGAGAATACGCCGAAGGCAGATGCCCCCATGGCTACTCCGTCATATGTAAGTCTGTCAAATCTGATCGTCGGGAGAAATGCTCTAAGAGGCGTTCCCAGAGCAGACGGATCCCTGCCTGCCAAAAGAGTTAAAGCTGTAGGGATCAGAAGAACTGCCGCAGCAAAAACTCCCGCTGCAACAACAAGACCAAAAGCTATAAAGCTTCTAAGGACCTTCTTGTCTCTATTTCTGAGAAGCACGAAAAGACCGTAAACCAGTACAGCGAAGACAGAAGCAACTGCAAAGAAATAATTGCACATAGTCATAAGGAATACACTGATCGCCAGAAGACTTCTCTTACCTGTTCTGAAATATCTGTCCGTTCCATGCAGTGCAAGAAGAAGAAACGGCATATAATCAATAAACATAACGTGTTTATGACTGTTCAGTATAAGCGGTGCCGATACCGCAAAAAAAAGGGTTACCATTGCAGTGACCCTTGTATCATAATTTTTTCTGACAAGCGTGTACATCAAAATCTCTGATACTACCACGCAGCTTATAGCCATAGCGATAATATATTGTCCCATAGGAACAAAAGGTAAAAGGTATGACAGAAGTATCAGCGGTGACAGAAGTCCGTAATATGAAAATACAAATATATTCTCTCCGCCTCCTGCATTTGCAGCATATGAAGGGATGAGACTTCCGCTGTCATAGAAAAGCGTCCGGAAATACTCCGGTATAGTATAATGCTGGGAGCCCCAGTCGATTACAGATCCATATACGCTTTCCCTTGAAAAACAGGAAATGATGATCACCAGAGTGACCATCACTATCCCGCCAAGCGCATATATATCCTTACGACTAAAGCTGTCCCAGCGCTTCATTTATCTTAATACTCCTTCCAGTTCTCATACGGTAACATATGAGAGAATTTCTCTACTACGTCCTCCTGCGAGTCATACTCGCTGAGTAACTGCTTTTTCCTCTGAAGATCTCCATCTGACATCTTCAGAAGCTCCTTATCAGCATTCTTGATCTTTGTAGCCTTGTAATAATCCCCGAAGAAAAACAGTGAAAATTTACGGTTGCTGCCTGTATTTAAGTAAGCCTGAACAGTAATACTGCTTGTCTTCTTATGCTGAATATGACCATATTCGCCTTCCGGATTATGTGTTACAACCATTTTCCAATTCTTATAGGTTAAAATGGTTTCTATATCCTTCTGGATATTCTTAGCCGAATCATCCCAGTTATCTCTGCTGCCGTAAACCTTATCCGGATAGTTAAGGATAAGCGGTATGTTTCCCGACATTGTGACAACCTTCTCAAATTCCTTGCTTCTTACATCATCGCTGCCATTTGTGAGACATACTACCAGATAACCGCCATCAAGAAGATGAGATCCGCCCCAAAGTGTTTCATCATCCGGATGAGCTACTATCATAAGTCTGTCAGTTCTTGCAAGATTCAGATTATCCAGAGTCTCCGCAGTAACCTGACTACCCTCTTCACTTTGCGGTCTGAACACATATAAAAGTGCTGCTGTTATAGCCGCTGCTATAAGAAGTATAATCAGCAGAGTGCTTTTTTTAATCGCAAACTTATAAGTTTTACTACGCTTCTTCTTTTTCTTTTTGTTATTCATTTTACCGCTCCCCTTCTTAACGACTGTGACCTTTCCTTCTCCTGTCACGCCGTATAATGATTTATCACTCGGAAAATCATACATTTTTCCTATAACACTAGGCTAAAATAAAACCCGATCTTTTTCAAGTGTTTTTTATATAAGATTTGCTTAAAAATACTACCCTTTTTCTCTAACAATCAATCATTCCCGCTTTTTGACCGGTTACGGTAATTAAATCTTACATACCGAATTATTTGCTGCTGTATTTTTCACTAATTACGATACCACGCAGTTTGCCGCGCTCCATCAGCTTTCTATCTTCACCGCTTCGGTTTCCACCCAGGCCGGCCTGAATCCACAGTTAAGTGCGATATTCTGTGAAGGAGTATTTGCCGCAGCAGTGCCGTAAAATGGAACATCACCCATTTCAAGCACTCTGTTCGTAAGCAGGCTCACAAGGTAAGTACCTATCCCTTTTGAACGGTATTCAGGCATAACATCGATTCCGATCTGCTGCCAGTGAGGCGCATCCTCCGAGCAGCCCGTCATACCCATGATAGTATCTCCCTCAACCGCAGTCACAACGATCCTGTCAGGTCTCACCGGACATGGTTCAGGAAATGATATGGCATTCGGAAAGCGCTTATCACCGTAAAACCGATCAATCTCATTATCATAAAACCACTTCACCGGATACTTTTCTTCAACCCTGACACTGTGTGAGGGCAGGAACATATGATGCGTTGGATTCAACTGATAGCCGTATTTCTTCAGTTCTTCATTCAGCTTCGTAAGATAATCAAATTCAAACAAATGATGTCCTTCTACATTTCTGACAAAGCCCTTCAAAAAATCATGCAGACATTCGTCCGCCATGATCACGGTATTACCGCCAATCGTCACCATTTGCAGAAATGGTTTCCCGCGGCTGTAAATCCTTCTTCCGTCTCTCATTTCTGAAACTGTAATAATATTTTCATGTGCTGTAAGATCATCCGGAGTACAGTTATAATCCAATGACAGCTGCTGAAGAAGTCTTTCATGATATTTTCTTCCAAATGCCCCATTTTCCTTTTGCGCTTTTGGAAAGACTGAGGAAATGTAGGACTTTTCAGCCTTTTCTTCTCCTGCTTCCCCTTCTTCTCCTGCTCCTTTTTGAGACAAAGAACCACTTTCTTTCTCATCTAATAATATCTTGTATTTATCAGGGTGCCTGTATTTATCACCCATAACATCATTTTTCCTGTGTGTTCTGAGTATATCAAGATCAAGCTCAGCTATATAAACTCCCGGAGCTCCCGGAGCCTCCATCACGCACATATCCCGAACGCCGGGTTCATCAGGAAGCCACGGCACGCCATCAAACAGCGTTGAATGTCCGTTGCAATCCGGCTGTCCTTCAGGATAATTGCATGTTGCCACAGCCACCATATTTTCGTACGCTCTGGACCGCAGTGCAGCCAGCCTGTTAATCTCCATAGGGCAGGCATTTGGTGCAAGAATAAGCTCTGCGCCCTTTAGCATAAGTATCCTTGCGCTCTCAGAGAATTCTCTGTCAAAGCAGATCATAGAACCGATCTTAACCGTTCCACGTCCAAAATCCAAATCCGCTGTATAAAAATCTTCCCCGCTGTCCAAAACCTTCTCATCATCAAAGGCGCATATATGAACCTTAGAGTAATGAAGGATTTCATTTCCCAATCTATCAAAGATAACCACTGAATTAAGCGGTCTGGGATCATTTGCCTCAAGAAAGGTTATACCGATCGCCATCTCAAGTTCTTTTGCCAGATCACGAAAGGCATTGATAAAGTCACTTTCCTTATCTATCGCCAGTTTTTGAATTTCTCCATCTTCCTGCGGCATAGAATATCCATCGCTCCACATTTCCGGGAACAGCGCTATATCAGCCCCTTTTTCTTTGGCCTCGCGACATGCATTCTGTCCAATTGTAAGATTCTCTCCCAGGTCTTTCCCCGGTAAAATTTGTAAAAAAGCTATTTTCATATTTTTATTTTCATGATGCGATCAGAAACTGATACATCTAATCCCCTCTTAATTCTCTCTATTCTTCACTTTCATTTACTTCGCCATAAATGCTTTTTCTAAATACTTGCAATTAAATAAATCATATCTTGATGCTAAATCACCACATAATAAAGCTTTTAATAAACTTGAATTTCGTAGAATTGAATTTCAAAGTCTACTTAAAGTCTACTCAAAGTCTACTTTACGATCCAGCGTCCATCTCTTTTCGAGCCTTCCCTTCCCAACACGCCTATTTCCTGCAGCTTTGAGCATATTTTCTTTACACCGCCAAGACTCAGTTCACAACCTGAAGCTGCTTCCTGCAGAGTTGCCATAGGATTATTTTTCAAATAATCTAAAACCTGTTCTTGATTTTTGGTTAAACCTTTTCTCAAGGAAACCCTATTTTTCCGCTCTGTAACCTCTTCACGGTCATATGCCAGAGGGATGGATACCTTGATCATTCCATCATCAAAAGAAAAGACTTCCCGACCATATTTCTCAACTATTGTAGGTACGCCGTGTCCGCTTTGTTCCGCATACTTTGATGCCATAAAGATCAGCAGCAGACTCTTAT
>Ga0256404_1000356_pt1 | contig 119525 bp, 111 predicted proteins | sample RumenRJG_01DNA_FD_185990 | JGI IMG/M metagenome (GOLD analysis project Ga0256404, IMG submission 185990) | Bovine rumen microbial communities from Lethbridge, Alberta, Canada - RJG_01 | ecosystem: Host-associated > Mammals > Digestive system > Stomach > Rumen | place: Canada: Alberta... | reverse complement strand
CATGGTGTCCCAAGGTGATACACGTTAGTCCAATCACTGCTTCCATTATAGCTTAAGTAACAAGAACATTAAACCATGGCTGGTTTGTCATGGGTTTAACGACTAATTTTATTATAGTAGGTGATAAAAATGCTGGATAAGATCAAACAGAACGAAATAACCAAAGACCAGTGTGCAGAGCAGATAGAAAAACTTCGTGCAAGGCTTTCTGCCCTTGAAACAAAGATCAAAGATAACGGATTGCCTGTTATAATCACGATCGATGGCTGGTCAGCATCGGGAAAGGGCTCGCAGATCGCACAGCTTATCAAGTGTCTTGACCCAAGGTTTTATAAAGTAATGTCATTTGGCAAACCTAACGAGGTCGAGCGCAGAAAGCCGTGGCTTTGGCGCTATGCGTGCGCTATGCCGATGGCAGGGAATTTCCTTATCCTTGACCGCAGCTGGTACCGTGATACAGCAAATGCGTATCTCTATGACGAGATCGACAAAGCCGAGATGCGCAGGCGCTTTGATGATATCAACGTCTTTGAAAGACAGCTTGCTGATGATGGTTATCTGATTGTCAAGTTCTTTTTGCATATATCTGAAGACGAGCAGAAAAAGCGCATCAAAAAGCTCACCTCGTCAGAGTATACCAGCTGGCGCGTTGACGAGCATGACCTTTACAATCTCAAAAAGCGTGAGAAATTCACAAAATACTATGATGAAATGATAACCCGGACAAATACCGCCAGCGGAGTGTGGAATGTCATTGGCGCAAACGATAAGACCTGGGCAAAGCTTGAAATGGTCAGAGTGCTTGTCGAGGCAGTTGAGGGCAAGCTTGCAGCTAAAACAGAGGGTAAGCCGTTCACTCCTAAAAACCAGCTTGACCTTGTAGATGTAAAGCCCGAAAAGTTTGAAATGGCTAAAATGCAGAAGGTAAGAGAGGCTGCACTTGTTGAAAAGACTCTTACGGACGAGGAGTATGACGAGCTGCTTGAAAAATACCAGAATAAGCTGTTCAAACTGCAAAATCTCTGCTATCAGAAGAAAATACCTGTTATAATCTGCTATGAGGGCTGGGACGCAGCGGGAAAAGGCGGTAATATCAGGCGTGTTGCCAATGCACTTGACCCAAGAGGCTATGAGGTCGAGCCTATCGCTGCGCCCGATAAGTACGAGCTTGCAAGGCACTATCTGTACCGCTTCTGGACACGGCTTGAAAATGACGGCCACTTTACTATCTTTGACCGTACCTGGTACGGCAGGGTAATGGTCGAACCAATCGAAAATATCACACCGCCCGAAAGGGTAGAGCAAGCGTATCAGGAGATAAATGAGTTTGAAAAGCTGCTGATGCAGTGGGGCGCAGTAGTTATCAAGTTCTGGATAAACATTGATAAGCAGGAACAGTTAAAGCGTTTCACCCTGCGGCAGAATACGCCTGAAAAGCAGTGGAAGATAACCGATGAGGACTGGCGCAACCGTGAGAAGTGGGATATTTACGAAAAGTATATTGACACGATGATAGAAAAGACCTCAACTAAGGCTGCACCGTGGACTATTATCGAAGGAAATGATAAAAAATATGCGCGTATCAAGGCGATGAAAACGATCATTGATAGGATACAGGAAAAGCTTGATAAATAATAAAAAAAGACTTGCCGCTTATGTGAAGTGACAAGTCTTTTCATTTTGTATGATGATTTATTTGCTGATAAGTGCCAGAGTATCTCTTGCGATAAGCAGCTCCTCGTTTGTAGGTACGATCCATACCTCGACCTTTGAGTCAGCAGCAGAGATCTTGCAAAGCTTGCCTCTTACAGAAGCATTAACTTCTTCGTCAAGCTTGATACCGAGGAAATCCATATCCGCGCAAGCCATTGAACGTACCAGAGCCTCGTTCTCGCCGATGCCGCCTGTGAACAAAACAGCGTCAAGTCCGTTCATAGCAGCGGCAAAAGAACCAATGTACTTCTTGATCTCGTATGTGAGCATATCGTTGACAAGCTCGCATCTCTTGTTGCCTTCCTTAGCACCGGCAATAATATCTCTGTTATCGGATGATACGCCCGAAATACCGAGGAATCCGGATTTCTTATTGAGATAATCACTCATCTGTGCCGGTGTAAATCCGTGCTTTTCAGCAACGAAATCAACTGCTGATGGGTCAACGCTTCCTGAACGTGTTCCCATTATAACACCGTCAAGAGGAGTAAATCCCATTGTTGTATCAACAGACTTTCCGCCGTCAACAGCCGTTATGGACGAACCGTTGCCCAGGTGGCAGGAAACTATCTTGAGATCCTTGATATCCTTGCCCATTGCCTGTGCAAGTGCTGCGGAAACAAATCTGTGAGATGTTCCGTGGAAACCGTACTTTCTTACGTGAAGCTTCTCATAATCCTCGTAAGGAAGACCGAACATATAAGCCTTTGGAGGCATTGTCTGGTGGAAAGCTGTATCAAATACAACTACCTGCGGAGTTGTTGCAGGCATAACCTTCTTGCAGGCTCTGAGTGCGAGCGCATGAGCGTGGTTATGTACAGGTGCAAGCTCTGCCAGACCGTCGATCTTGTCAATAACTTCATCTGTTACAAGGCAAGCCTCGGAGAATACCTCTGCACCCTGCACTATTCTGTGACCAACAGCGGATATCTCGTCCATAGAGTCGATAACCTTTGTGTCACCGCTGGTAAGAATCTCTACCAGCTTTTCAAAAGCCTCTGTGTGTGTAGGGAAGTTGCAGTCAGCCTCATACTTTCTGCCGTCACCTGTTTTAGCGCTGACGTGACCGCCGATACCGATCCTGTCGCAGTTTCCCTTTGCTATAACAGATTCATCAGTCATATCAAGAAGCTGATATTTAAGTGATGACGAACCTGCATTTACTACCAATACTTTCATCAAGAAATACTCCTCTCAAAAATGATTTACAATATTACTGTTGCTTGACTTTAAAGCTACAATATAATATAATAACAGTATACCATATTTACAGTAAATTTCAAGTACAATTATAATAAATATGCTATATATTTGAAAAAGTTTTTATTATATTCACATTTTCGTTTTTCAGGAGGGACGCAAATGCTTATTGCAGGCGTGGTAGCTGAATACAATCCATTCCATAACGGACACAAATATCATCTTGAACAGACCAGAAAAATGGGTGCCGATCACATTGTTGTTGTTATGAGCGGTGATGCCGTACAGCGCGGCGATGTCGCTGTTTACTCCAAATATGAGCGTGCGCAGTCAGCGCTGAAAAATGGTGCAGACCTTGTTGTTGAATTGAGTGCGCCGTATTCTTGTGCGCCTGCGCAGGTCTTTGCTGAAAATGCGATAAAGCTGCTTGCAGGTCTTGGAGAGGGAGTTGTAAGCGCTGTTTCATTTGGCTGTGCCTGCGGGAATGCAGAGCTTCTTGAAAAAGCACAACAGCGCTGTGCTGACCTTGAAGACAGCGAACAGTTCAAAGAGCTTTTTTCAAACGGATTAAGCTACCCTGCGGCGATGCAAAAGGCTGCCGAGAGCGACTGCGCAGAGATAAAGGATATACTGAGTGATGCAAACAACATTCTTGCAATTGAATATATCAAGGCTGCCAAACAGTTCGCACCGTGGATAAAGCTTATGTGTGTTGAGCGCAGCGGTGTGTTCCACGATGATATGGAGGTCAACGGCGACCTTGCAAGTGCAACGCTGATACGCAAGATGATAAGGTACAAAACCGACCTTTCAAAGCTTGTTCCCGAGCTTTCTGACAGCGCCCCGTCATATTTGGATAATATGGATAAAGCGCTGCTTTTCAGGATAATGACAGCAGATGAAGACCTTGTTGAAGAGCTGCCGTTTATGACTCAAAGTCTTGCTAACAGGTTCTACAAAGCCGTTCAGAAATGTCCGCAGAGCGTTGCGGAGTTTGAGAGCCTTATCAAGAGCAAGGATATAACAATGGCTCGTATTAGACGAATGATAATGCATCTTGCGCTCGGTATCTGCGACCTTGATATGCACGTCCCTGTGCCGTACGGCAGAATACTTGCGCTCAATGACAGGGGCGCGCAAATACTTGCCTGCGCTAAAAACAGAACGCTTGAGTACGACACTTCTTTAAGCAAGCTTGAAAAGAATATTGACTGTCGCCGCGTGGCAATGCTTGAGTGCAACGCTGTAAGGCTTCGCGAGATCTGTGCGGGCGATGAGTTCAGCAACGAGTATACAAGAAAAATCGTTTTGACAAAGTAGTTGGTGATGCTGATGAAACATAGGTACAGGCTGATGTGCCTTGTTCTTTCACTTTTAATATGCACTCTGTTTATGCCTTTTCAGGCGTTTGCTGATAATGATGACGGCATTCCGTCAGAATTTGACCCGTCACAAAAAGGTAAGGTCACACCTGTAAGGCAGACTCCGCAGGCTTATGATCTGTGCTGGTGCTATTCCACGGTAGGTGCAGTCGAGCAAAGCCTTATTTTTACAGGCCTTGACAACGCATCGGTTGATATTTCGGAAAGCGCATTGGCGTGGTTCTCGTCACAATCGGAAAAAGGTAACACTCCCGATTCCGAACGGTATGGAAGCAATTTCATAATCGCGCCGGTATATGCAATGGCTCGTCTTTGCGGATTGGTCAATGAGATAGATGAACCAACATATCTGAGCGCGCCTTATAAGAACCCTGTTTCGTACTCGCTTCAGGGGCTGAGTGAGTTCGAGCTTGAATCGGTCGAAAAGGTTACGGGAGACACGGAACTTGTCAAGAAAAAGCTTATGCAGCTTGGCGGCGCAGCGGCTTGCTATCATAATGATCAGGATGCTTTCAGCAGCGATCATAAAAGTTATTATCAGAGTGAGCGTACTGATGTTAATCACAGCGTTGCTGTCATCGGTTGGGACGACAATTACAGCAGAGACAATTTTGGTGCTCAAAAGCCTGAAAAGGATGGCGCGTGGCTTGTCAAAGGTGTATGGGGGACACGCAACGACAATGGTTATTACTGGATATCATACTGCGAAAAAGAGCTTACTGACTTTTATTTTTATAAACTAAAGAAACCGTCATCTGATAACGTATATACATACAACGGCGGCATGGACAGAATGTACGCGTCATCAAAGAATCCCGTTCAGGCGGCTAATGTATTCACCGCGCAGGATGATGAAAAACTGACAAGCGTTTCTTTTTTTGTTGAGGAAAACGGCGGAAAGGGAACAGAATATAAGATACGCATTTTTAAAGAGGTAAAAGAGGGCAGTCCCGTTGAAGGGATCGAGTGTGCCGATATTGACGGAAGCGTTCAGTTCGATGGGTATTATACTGTTCAAATGCCATCGGAGATAAAGCTTTCAAAGGGTGAACGTTTTTCGGTAGTGATCTCTTTAAAATCAAATAACGGCAAGAACTTTTTTGTTGCCGAGGACGGAAAATGTGAAAGTGAAAAAGGTCAGTCATATTATTATACCGAGGAAAAGGGCTGGCAGGACTGCTCGGAGCTTGTTTACAACAATGCTTATATCAACGCATATACGCAGAATACAGGCAAACGCGATGTTTCTGAACTAAAGGATAAGCTGAAAGAACTGCAAAACAAGCGAGGTATGCAGCGCGCTGCCGAGTATGCCCAAAGTGTAATAGATAAAAAATCACCAAGCTTTTTTGAGATAAAAAAGGCGGAAAAGCTGCTTGAGTCACGCAGAAATGAATGTGACAGCTATACCGTTATAACAAGTGCAGACGATTGGAACAGATTTGCCGCAGATGTAAACAGCGGCAACCAGTACCGAGATAAAGCAGTCGTTGTCGAGTCGGATATTGACTTTGAAAAAACAGAGTTTATCCCTGCGGGAAATTCGCAGGATAGGTGTTTTAACGGTTATTTCGACGGCGGCAGTCACAAATTCAAAAACATAAAGCTTGACAAAAAAGACGCTTCTGCCGTCGGTGTCTTCGGATACCTCGGCAGATACAGCATTGTGACTGATCTGAATGTTGTCGATTGTAATATCAAAGCTGATACGGCAGGCGGTATAGCAGGCATATGTGAGCTTGGCACTATCCAAAGCTGTGGCTTTGCTGGTAAAATTAAGGCAGATAACTGCGGCGGTATTGTCGGCAGACTTGAAGGCGGAACGGTAAGTGATTGTTGGTCTGATCTGAAAGATGCAAACGGCGTGGTCGGAGAGTGCATAGGTGAAAACTATTGTGTGCTTAACTGCTTCTCAACCGCGCAGGATAAGCTTGACAGCGTAAAAAAGACTTATGCGGTGAGAAAGATAGCTGAACTGCTCAACACGAATAACAATGTAAGCAAAGATCTCGGGCATTTTGAGTATGACAATGGTATTGTGAAGAGATCTTATCTTGTGAAAACTGATAATGATTACAATGCTGATGACCCGGGCAGCAAAATATGGATAGGATTTGTTGTTTTCCCTGTTGTTGCGGTGCTTGGGTGCGCAGTCGGATTTGTTTTCAGTTCATCGAAAAATAAAAAAGATAAGCGTTAATAAAATATTTATAATCTATAGTTGGCAAAAGTCACAAAATGTGATATACTGTTTTAATGATAATAACGAAAGGTTGGTATTAAATATGAAAGCAGTTGTAACAGTTATCGGAAAGGATGCAGTCGGCATACTTGCAAAGGTAAGTACCAAATGCGCTGAATACAATGCAAATGTTATCGAGGTGACCCAGTCTGTTATGCAGGAGATGTTTGCGATGATCATGATGGTCGATATCTCCAAGCTCAACAGTGATTTTGCGGCTATGGCTGAGTCGCTTGAAAAACTCGGCGAGGAAAACGGTCTTAAAGTTACCGTTATGCACGAGAATATTTTTAACTGTATGCATCACATCTGATGAGAGGAACTTTGCAAAATGATAAATGTTTATGATATACTTGAAACAATACGAATGATCCAGGACGAGTGCCTTGACATCCGTACAATAACTATGGGCATATCTTTGCTTGATTGTATTGACAGCGATATTGATGTAGCCTGCAAAAAGGTCTATGATAAGATCACGACTAAAGCCGCACACCTTGTACAGGTCGGCGAGCAGATCGAAAGGGAATATGGTATACCCATAATCAATAAGCGTATTTCTGTTACCCCGATCGCTATCGTTTCAGCTGCCTGCAAGTGTTCGCCTGTCAAGTTTGCCAAAACTATGGACGAGGCGGCAAAGGCTGTCGGTGTAAACCTTATCGGCGGTTATTCTGCACTTGTTCCGAAGGGATTTTCCGCAGGTGATATTGAGCTTATCAAGTCAATACCCGAAGCCCTTGCCTGCACGGAGAGAGTATGTTCATCGGTAAATATCGGTTCAACAAAAACAGGTATCAACCTTGATGCCTGCAAAATGATGGGTCAGATCGTAAGAGAGTGCGCAGAGAGAACTGTGGACAACGCTTGCTTCGGTGCTGCAAAACTGGTGGTATTCTGCAACGCTGTTGAGGATAACCCGTTTATGGCAGGAGCTTTCCATGGCGTTGGTGAACCCGATTGCATGATAAATGTCGGTGTTTCTGGTCCTGGAGTTGTCAGAGCAGCGCTCAGAAAGTACCCCGATGCCGATATAACCAAGATCTCTGACGTTATCAAGGAGATCTCTTATAAGATCACGCGCGTAGGACAGCTTGTCGGAGTAACAGCTTCCGAAAGGCTCGGCGTGCCGTTCGGTATCGTTGACCTCTCGCTCGCACCTACACCTGCTGTAGGCGACTCGGTAGCTCATATCCTTGAAGAGATCGGACTCGAAAAATGCGGTACTCACGGAACTACAGCCTGCCTCGCACTTCTCAATGACGCAGTTAAAAAAGGCGGTGTAATGGCTTGCTCAAGAATTGGCGGCCTTTCAGGTGCGTTTATACCTGTTTCTGAGGACGCTGGTATGATAGATGCTGCAAAGAGCGGCGCTTTGTGCATAGAAAAGCTTGAGGCTATGACTGCGGTTTGCTCGGTCGGCCTTGATATGATATGTATTCCGGGTGATACACCTGCTGATACTATTTCCGCAATAATTGCCGACGAGGCTGCAATAGGTATGGTAAACAGCAAGACCACAGCTGTCCGTGTTATCCCTGCTATCGGCAAGAAGGTCGGCGAGGAGCTTGACTGGGGCGGATTGTTCGGCTGCGGTCCTGTAATGCCGTTGAAGAAGGAGTCACCAAGCAAGTTTATCAACCGCGGCGGACAGATACCTGCACCGCTGCATTCGCTGAAAAACTAAAATCAATGAAAGGTGGCTCTGCTATGAGAAAGCCTGTGATTATTGCATCAGCAGTTCTTTATTCTATTGCTTCTGTTGTCTGGCTGTTTTTTGCAGTCGCTATCATAGTGGATCGTTTTGTGGAAGATAATACGGAGTTCAATAAGCCTGTGTATGAAGCAGCAGTAGGACGTTTCCCGTATGGGATATTTATGCTTGCTCTATGGATCGTTAGTTTCGTTTTGCTCCATATTATTATGAATAAGGCAAGAAAGAATAGAAAGATTTAGTTTGTATATTCGCAGGGGAAACTCTGCGAATAATTGTTTACGCACTGAAAGGAGACTGTCAAATGATTTTGAGCATCAATACAAACTATACCAAGACTACGCCGTTTGCGGATCGCATCAGAATGATAAAAGATGCGGGCTTTAAAAGCGTTATAATGTTCTGGAACGGCAGTGATGTTTTTCAGGACGAGCTTATGTGCGTAAAAGAAAACGGATTGCGCATTGAAAATGTCCATGCTCCGTTTCATATGATGAATAATCTGTGGACTGATGAAAACCCGATGGATAGCCTTATCAAGCTTCACGGCGCAATTGATTCGTGCCATAATTTCGCTATAAAAACGCTTGTCGTACATCCGACAGATACGACCACACCTCCACCTGTCAGCGAATGCGGAAAGACATATTTCAAGGGTTTGATAAGGTATGCAAAGAGCTTGAATGTTGACCTTGCGTTTGAGAATATCGAGTGCCCCGAATACCTTGATACAATATTCGGTGAGTGTGATGATACAAATGTCAAACTGTGCTATGACCTCGGGCACGAAAATTGCTTTTCCAAAGGCAGCGATGTACTTTCAAAATACGGCAGCAGACTGAAAACACTGCATATACACGATAATGACGGCACTGCCGATCAGCACGCGATACCTTTTGACGGAAATATTGATATGCAAAGGTTCGTATCAAAGCTGAAAGAGCTTGACTACTACGGTGTAATCTCACTTGAGGTCATGCGTTGCAGAAGCTGTCTGTATGACGGTATGACCGATGAACAGTTCCTTGCAAAAGCCTTTGATGCCGCTAAAAAGCTGTTTGAGATGAGACAGGGGTGATAGTGTGCTGAAAGGACTTATAGACTGCCACACACATTGCAGGTTTTCTCCCGATGGACAGGACGAGCCGATACAGCTTGCGCAAAAAGCGATAGAGCGCGGACTGACTGCCTGGGCGCTGACCGATCATTGTGAGTGCAATACCTGGTTTGAACCCGAGCATTACGGCATTGACAGCAAGACGGCGGATCATGATGACATCATAATGTACAATTGCCGCAAGTATCATAACGACAGCATTGAACCGATAAACGTCCTTGCGCAGCAGCTTGAAGGCAGGATCGAATTTGTCCGCGGTGCAGAGCTCGGTCAGCCGCTTCAGGCGGTCGAAATTGCCGATGAGATACTTTCGGATAAAGCGCTTGACTTTGTTATCGGCTCGCTGCATAACAATGCAGGTTCACCTGATTTTTACTATCTGCAATATGATAAAATGACTGCCGCAGAGATCACAAAGCTGCTTGACGACTACTTTGCACAGCTGCTTGAAATGTGTGAGTGGGGCAGATTTGATGTACTGGGACATATAACCTATCCGCTTCGCTACATTACAGGCAAGTATTCTATCAGCATTGATCTGAACAGATACAAAGACATCTGCGCACAGATATTCAAAACGCTGATCGGTAAAGGCAAGGGTATCGAGATCAATACATCAGGTCTGTTCACGGATTACAAAACAACAATGCCTGATAGGTCGCTTCTTGCGCTTTATAAAGATCTTGGCGGTGAAGTTCTGTCGCTTGGCTCAGATGCACATTGTGCTGAAAAGATAGGGCAGGGCATTGATATCGGCGCGCAGATAGCAAGGGACTGCGGCTTTAAATACTGCACATACTTTAAAAAACACAAGCCTGTGTTTATAATTCTATAATTATTATAAGAGAAAAAAGAGAGACCTTCAATCGATGAAAGTCTCTCTTGTTTTTTATTATTCGCTCATAGCGTTCTTTGCAATTACATCTGCAACGAGGTTTGCAGGCAGCTGTTCATAGCGAACCTTTTCAAATGTGTAAGAGCCTCTGCCTTGTGTCGTCTGCCTCAGATACATCGTAAAGTCAGCCATTTCAGCCATCGGGACCTCTGCAATGACCTCTGTAAGTCCTGCCTTGTCAGACGGGTTCATTCCGAGCACTCTGCCGCGCCTCTTGTTCAGCTCGCCCATAATGTCGCCCGTGTTGTCATCAGGAACGAGAACGTTGAGGGCACCGATAGGTTCAAGAAGTATCGGATCGGCAAGCCGCATACCTTCCTTGTAAGCTATGCTTGCAGCCATTTTGAATGCCATTTCCGAGCTGTCAACAGGGTGATAAGAACCGTCAACAAGGATAGCCTTGAGTCCTACGACCGGGAACCCTGCAAGCACACCCTTCTTTATGCTCTCCTGAAGTCCCTTTTCAACAGCAGGGAAGAAGTTCTTTGGAACCGCACCGCCGAATACCCTCTCTTCAAAGATAAGCTCGTCGGATACGCATGGCTCAAACTCGATCCAAACGTCACCGTACTGACCGTGACCGCCTGACTGTTTCTTATGACGGCCTTGGACCTTAACTTTCTTTCTGATCGTTTCTCTATACGCGATCTTAGGAACGGAGACCTCGACCTCAACGCCAAAGCTGTTGCGCAGCTTGCAGATCACAGAATCGAGATGTACACCGCCAAGTGTAGATATTATCTGCTCAAGAGTATCGGGATCCTGCTCGTAGCTCACAGTCTTGTCCTCTTCGAGGATCCTTGCGATCGCAGCGGAGATCTTGCTTTCGTCACCCTGTGCCTTTGCCTTGACAGCCATTTTGTAGCTGCCCTTAGGGAACTCTATCGCAGGGAATTTAACAACTCTTGATGCATCGCATATAGTATCATTGGTGTTTACATTCATTTTCAGCGCTACAACGATATCACCGCAGTTTGCTTCGGTCACGTCTGTCTGCTTTTTACCAAGCAGCGAAACCAGCTTTCCGATCTTATCACCAGCACCGGTTGTAGCATTGACAACAGCCTTGTTCGGTGCGATCTTTCCTGAAAAGACCTTCATAAATGACATCTTTCCGACAAACGGGTCTGCAACAGTTTTGAATACAAATGCAGTCAACGGATCATTTTCATTGCACTCGACCTCAACAAGCTCGCCGTTTGCATCCTCACCAACCATAGCGTCTTTTTCCGATGGAGGAGGAAGCAGCAGATCTATCTCCTTGAGCAGCATATCAACACCTGCAAGATCGGTGCTTGAAACGCATACAACAGGCGTGATCGCGCCGCTGTTCATTCCCTTGTGGATACCGTCTGTAAGTTCTTTCTGCGTGAAAGCTTCACCTGAGAAGAATTTTTCAAACAGAGCTTCATCTGTTTCAGCAACTGCCTCAGAAACAGCCTCAACAAGACCGTCAATACGGTACTCCATATTAGCTGCAACTTCTGCCGTTGGCATATCTGTAGGCTCTGCTTTGCCGTTAACATACTTGTATGCCTGCATTTCGATAAGGTTTACATAAGAAACGATCTTTCTGTCGGCAATAACAGGTACGACTACAGGGCATACAGTCGGTCCGAATTCAGCTTTGAGCTGTGTGAGAACATTGTTGAAGTTAGCATTGTCATCATCAAGCTTGGTAACAACGAACATTGTAGGCTTGTTGTACTTTTTAGCGCAGTCGTAAGCTTTGTGTGTTCCTACCTTAACGCCCGATTTAGCTGATACGGTGATAAGTACGCATCCGCTTGCGTAGATACCCTCGATCATCTCTCCCTCATAGTCAAACAAACCCGGAGTATCCAGAATATTGACCTTGAACTCGCCTGTCTCCATAGTGGTGAGTGAGGTATATACCGAAGTCTTTCTTGCTATTTCATCAGGGCTGAAGTCGGAAACGGTGTTACCGTCTGCGATCTTACCCAGTCTGTCGGTTGTTCCGCTCTTATATAACAATGCCTCTGTAAGCGATGTCTTACCTGAACCTGCATGACCTGCAATGGCAATATTTTTGATCTTGGTGCTGTCGTAGTTTTTCAATTTGAATCTCTCCATTCATTGCTTTTTGAGCGTGAAATTTGCGGTCTGTACTAAATGTACAAAAAACCTTGACCACATATGATAATTATATACTATTTTGAACATCTTTACAATAGCTTTTTATAAAAAACTTTTCGTTATTATGAACAAATTTTATACTGAATTTTCTACATCTTAATTAGTTCTTGCGTTTGAATGACACTCTTCACCATTGCGGATACTTGAGCATATACTTTAAATATGACAGCAATTAAACGTGCTGTTGTTTTATCCTATATCAGTTTGAACGAAACGGAGCGCTTATAAATGAATAAACCTGTTGTACTTTGCGCGGGCGGTGATACCAGATATATTTACACAGCAAAAGAGCTTTGTAAGCTTGGAAAGGTCTACACATACGGCATAGGCGGTCAATCCGATGAAGCCATTGTGCTTAAAAGTGTTGATGATATGCCGCAAAAGGCGGACTTGCTTGTTTTGCCAATGATGTCAAGTGATTCTATTGACATCAAACTGCCTTCCGGCAGAACAGTCTCGTGCAAAGAATTGTCAAACAGTTTAAATAAAAATTCACTCGTAGTCGGTGGCAGACTGGGTGTATCAGTCGTAGAATACTTTTCATCACTTGGTCATGACGTTAAGGATTATTTCACCCGTGAGGAGCTTGTTGTAAGGAACTGTATCCCCACAGCAGAGGGGACACTTCAGATAGCTATGCAGGAGCTTGCAATAACCGTAAGCGGCTCCAAAACAGTTATTACAGGCTATGGCAGGGTAGCAAAGGCGTGTGCAAGGCTATTTAACGCCGTTGGTTCTCAGGTTACAGTTGCTGCGAGAAATATCTCTCAGCTTGCCCAGGCTCAGAATGATGGGTGCAAGGCTATAAATATCAACGCTCTTGAAGAAAACATCAAATATTATGATACGATAATCAATACCGTGCCATCGCTTGTTATTACCCGCAGCGTGCTTCAGAACGTACAAAAGGACAGCATAATCATCGACCTTGCGTCAAAACCCGGGGGAACCGATTTTGTAGCTGCACATCAGCTTAATGTCAAGGTAGTTCATGCTCTTGCACTGCCTGGTAAAACTGCGCCGATAACAAGCGGAAAACTGATAGCGGAGGCGATAAAAAACATATATACCGAAAGGAGAGAAACAGATGTCTTTACAAGGCATTAGGATAGGGTATTGCCTTTGCGGGTCTTTCTGTACCTTTGATAAAAGCTTTAAAGCTGCACAAAGACTTGTTGATATGGGCGCCTTGCTTATCCCTGTTATGTCATATAATTCCGCAGGCCTGAATACACGCTTTGCAACAGCACAGGAAAACATCGAAAGGCTTGAGTCTGTTGCAGGCAGGTCAGTTATAAAAACCATTGTTGATGCAGAACCGATAGGACCGGAGAAAATGTCCGATGTTATGGTCGTTGCACCATGTACGGCAAACACACTTGCCAAGCTTGCTCTCGGTATCACTGATACACCTGTAACTATGGCAGTCAAGAGCCATCTGCGCAACGGTTTGCCTGTAGTGGTCGCGATATCTACAAACGATGCACTTGCAGGCTGCGCAAAAAATATCGGCATACTGCAAAACTACCGTAATTATTATTTTGTGCCGTATAAACAGGATAACTATGAAAAGAAGCCAAATTCAATAGTCGCAGATTTTGACCTTATCCCGCAGACTGTTGAACAGGCGCTTATCGGTAAACAGATACAGCCGCTTATATTGTGAATCTGGAGATGTAAAGCACTTCTGCTTTACATCTCCTTTTGCATATTTCATATAAATTTTGAGAAAAATGTGTTGACGTTTTTGTATTAAAGTGATATAATGTATAAAATAAAACAAGAGTATAATTTGTAAGTAAAAATAAATTTGAAAGGAAATCTATTATGAAGAACCTATTATTTGTTTCATCCGAATGTGTCCCGTTTATCAAGACAGGCGGTCTTGCTGATGTTGTAGGCTCTCTGCCAAAGTGCTTTGATAAGCAGTATTACGATTGCAGAGTATTTCTGCCAAAGTATATGTGCATGGACGGCAAGTGGAAGGATCAGCTCGAGTACGTTACCCATTTTTATATGGATTATGACGGACAGAGCAGATATGTTGGCGTTCTTAAAATGGAATATGACGGAGTGCTGTTCTATTTCCTTGATAACGAATACTATTTCAGCGGTGATAAGCCGTATCTTGAGCATCACTGGGATATTGAAAGATTTATTTTCTTTGATAGAGCCGTGCTTTCCGCACTTCCTTTGCTTGATTTCAGACCCGATGTTATCCACTGCCACGATTGGCAGACAGGTCTTATCCCTGTGTTCCTGCACGACAGCTTCCAGGGCGGAGAATTCTTCCGCGGCATAAAGACGGTAATGACGATCCATAACCTTAAATTCCAGGGCAACGATAATGTTGACAGGATAAAATGGCTTTCGGGACTTTCCGATTACTATTTCTCCATTGACAAGCTCAGAACAGGCATCGACGGCAATATGCTCAAGGGCGGACTTGTTTATGCAGATGCGATCACAACAGTCAGCAATACCTATGCCGAGGAGATAAAAACCGCTTTCTACGGCGAGGGACTTGACGGACTTATGCGTGCAAGACAGCATGATCTGCGCGGTATCGTCAACGGTATTGATTATGATGATTATGACCCTAACAAAGACGGCCTTATCAACGTGAAATACAATGTTAAGAATGTTGCAGAGAAGAAAATACACAATAAGCGTGCATTGCAGGCAGAACTCGGACTTGAGGTGAATGACGACAGATTCCTTATCGGTATCGTCAGCCGTCTTACCGATCAGAAGGGCTTTGACCTTATCGCATATATGATGGAAAAAATGTGCCAGCAGGGTATCCAGTTCGCTGTGCTTGGTACGGGCGACGGCAAGTATGAGGATATGTTCCGCTGGTTTGCGGGAAGATATCCAGGACAGGTATCTGCAAATATTTATTACAGCAACGCATTGAGCCATAGGATCTATGCGTCTGTTGATGCATTCCTTATGCCATCTCTATTTGAGCCGTGCGGTCTTTCGCAGCTTATGTCGCTGCGCTATGGCACAGTTCCGATCGTTCGCGAAACAGGCGGACTTAAAGATACCGTTGAGCCGTACAATCAGTTCGAGCATACCGGCACCGGATTCTCTTTTGCAAATTATAATGCCCATGAAATGTATAATACCGTTATGTTTGCCAAGTATATTTTTGATGACAGACGTGATGACTGGTACGGAATAGTAAAATCGGGTATGACAAAAGATTTTTCGTGGCAGGCATCTGCTAAAAAGTATCAGGAGATGTATGATTGGCTCATAGGCTACTGATATTGCGTAAATAATAACATAACAGCCTCCGAATGAACATATTATTGTTTAGAAACGGAGGCTGTCCTTATGATAAGATTTATTTCAAAGCTTGCTGTTTGTGCTTGTGTTTCAGTTGTTATGCTTGCACAGACAGCATCATCTGTGTTTGCATCGGGCAGATCGGATACGGGATTACAAACTGCTGCGAAACCTCTCACCGAAGCGCAGCAGCTTGGATCGGTGACTGCACCAAGTTATATACTTGTTGAAATGCAGACAGATACTGTTTTGTATGAGAAAAATCCGGATAAGCAGTTTTATTCTTCGCATCTGAATAAAATGATGACCTTATTGCTCTTGTCTGAAAAAATACGGGGCGGAGAGGTCAAAGTAAGCGACCTTTTTACTGCGACCGATAAGGCTAACCGACAGAGTGACCCGCAGATCTGGCTTGATAAAGGCGAAAAAATAAGTGCAGATGAACTAATTAAAGCTATAACTGTGGGTAATGCAAACGATGCGGCTGTAACTATCGCCGAAAATATCTGTACAAGCGAAAAGGCGTTTACAGCTAAAATGAACGAAAAGGCGAAAATGCTCGGCATGAGCAGTACGGTCTTCAAGGACAGCACAGGTGTGGACAAAGCAAATATCACAACAGCCCGTGACTTGTCTAAACTCTGCAAGGCTCTTACTGATCATGACTTCCTTGTGCCTTACTTCAAAACCTGGATGGTCAATGTTCGAGGCTGCAAGGCAGAGCTTGTCAACTCAAATAGATTAGTACGGAACTACAGCGGTCTTACGGGTGTGAAAGCTTGCAGCTCAAAAGAAAGCGGCAGCTGCGGCTGCATTACTGCTGATAAAAACAAACTACAGCTCTGCGCGGTGGTTCTTGGCTGCAAGGATAATGATGAGCGCGATTCTGATGTGAAAAAGCTTTTGAAATGCGGCGGCGAAAACTATCAGCTGTTTCGTCCGCAGGTACCTGATGAACTGCTTGAAAACATAGCGGTGACCGGCGGAGAAGAGCTTGAATGTGAGTTGGAGGTGCCGGGTGAGCCGCTTGTAATAATCAAGCGCGGGACCTCAAAGGAACTCAGATCTGTTACACAGAGGGAGGAAAAGCTTACTGCTCCGGTGGAAAAAGGCAAAGTGTGTGCGCAGTATACGCTCGAATATGAAGATAAGCCTGTATGTACGATCAGTATCACCGCAAAACAGGAGATAAAGAAAATGAACTGGCTGTGCGGAGTAAAAAAACTGTTGTATAATCTGATTAAATTGTAAAGAGTTTTTCGTTAAAATGCACAAAGATTGTTAAAATTTATAAAGCCCTTGAAATGTAGGAAAAAATAATGTATAATTTGATTAGTTGAAAGTGAAAGGATCTGACTGTATTGTCTATAAAACTGCAAACAAAGTATCTGAAGAATTTTATCGGTGAGGACGAGTATAAGGGTATTGCGCCTCTCGTTACGGCGGCTCACAAGAACCTTGAGTCAAGAAACGGCCTTGGCAGCGATTTTCTTGGCTGGGTAACGCTCCCTACTGATTACGATAAGGAGGAGTTTGCCAGGATCAAGGCAGCTGCTGAAAAGATCAAGAAAACCTGTGATGTGCTGATCGTTATCGGTATAGGCGGTTCGTATCTTGGAGCAAGGGCAGCTATCGAGTTCCTCAAATCGCCTCTTTACAATAATCTTTCAAAGGATACACCTGATATCTATTTTGTCGGCAACAGCATAAATCCTACATACCTCAATGACGTTATAAAGATCTGCGAGGGTAAGGATATCTGCGTAAATGTAATTTCAAAGTCCGGTACTACTACCGAGCCTGCACTTGCTTTCAGGATCTTCAAGCAGATGCTTGAGAAAAAGTATGGCAAGGACGGTGCAAAGGAGAGGATCTTTGCAACTACCGATAAGGCAAAGGGCACCCTGAAAGAGCTTTCCGACACCGAAGGCTATGAGACTTTTGTTGTTCCCGATGATGTAGGCGGAAGATTCTCTGTACTTACCGCTGTTGGTCTGCTCCCTATTGCTGCAGCAGGCTGTGATATAGATAAGCTGATGGAGGGCGCAAGAAAAGCTCAGAACGCTTATGCTAACGATGATAACAATGATTGCTACAAGTATGCGGCTATCAGAAATATCCTTGCAAGGAAGGGCAAGTCTGTAGAAATGCTCGTTTCTTATGACCCGTCATTTACTATGATGGGCGAATGGTTCAAGCAGCTGTTTGGTGAGAGCGAGGGTAAGGATAACAAGGGTATTTTCCCTGCATCTGCTACTTTCTCAACAGACCTTCATTCTCTCGGTCAGTATATCCAGGACGGATCAAAGATCATGTTTGAAACTGTTGTGGATATCGTTAAGCCAAAGTCAGATTTCTGGCTTGAGAATGATGAGGCAAACCTTGATGGCCTGAACTTCCTTACGAACCAGAATATGTCTGTGGTAAACAAAAAGGCATTCCAGGGAACTATACTTGCTCATACAGAGGGCGGAGTTCCGAATATGATAATCGAGATGGATACTGCTGATGAGGAGAACCTTGGTGAACTTATCTATTTCTTTGAAAAAGCAGTTGCTGTTTCAGGTTATATGCTCGGTGTAAATCCATTCAATCAGCCGGGTGTTGAGAGCTACAAGAAGAATATGTTCGCTCTTCTCGGTAAGCCGGGATATGAAGACGCAAAGGCAGCTCTTGAGGCTAAACTCAGCGCAGAATAAATATGGGATAATGAGTGGAAACACTCTTAAAATAAAGCTTTATAGCAGAACGGAGAGTTTATTATGATTAATTTGATTCCAGGAAAAAAGGGAACAGGCAAGACCAAGATCCTCGTTGAAGCTATCAAAAAGGCAGCTGAAAGCGCTACAGGTAATGTTGTGTGCATCGAGAGAGGTATGCAGCTCACCTATGACCTCCCTCACAATGTAAGACTTGCAGATGCTGAGGAGTACGGCGTGAACAGCTATGATGCTTTCTATGGCTTTGTTGCTGGACTTCTTGCAGGTAACTATGATATACAGGAAGTGTTCGTTGACGGTATCCTCAAGATCGGCGGAAGAGACTATGAGGCTCTTGGCGCAATGCTTGAAAAGGTTGCGATCCTCTGCAAGGATGTAAATATTGTATTTACTGTTTCAGCAGACGTTGAAGACCTGCCTGCTAAGGTAAGAGCATACATCAAGTAATAAAAACAGGTATCTTCGGCAGAAAATTAAAAAAAAGTATTGACAAATCGCAAAATTCGGTATATAATACTCTTTGTGATGTTTGAGGTGTGGTATGAATATACAGTTGAGACAGCTGTTCGATATCGTTGGAGAATGCGCTGATATTGACTATTCCATCGGTCTGGATGAGCTGGAAGGTATTCGTGCATATTCATTTGCTTCGCCTGTTACAGTAAAGGGTAAGATTTGTAACCGTGCCGGAGTTGTCAAGCTGACATACGAAAGCAGGGCAGAACTTGATCTTGAATGTGACAGATGCCTGACAAAGTTTGTCAGAGAGTATTGTTTCAGATTTGAACACATAATCGTTGCAAGTTCTAATAGTGACGATGACGAGTATGTTGTTTGTGAAAACAATATTCTGGATATGAACGAGCTTGCTGTATCTGATTTATTGCTGCAGCTACCAACTAAAATATTATGTAAAGATGATTGTAAGGGGCTTTGTTACACTTGCGGACATAATCTTAATGAAGGCGAGTGTGAATGTAACAAGTAAGTCCTTTGCTTGATGCCGAAGAGGAGGTGCCAAAATGGCAGTACCAAAGAGAAAAGTATCCAAAGCAAGACGTGATAAGAGACGCTCGGCTGTTTGGAAGCTTGAAGCACCCGCGCTTAGCAAGTGCTCTAACTGCGGTGAGCTTACTTCACCACACAGAGTATGTAAGAACTGCGGTTATTACAAGGGTGTTGAAGTTATCAAGAAGGAAGCATAAGCTGCTTTTTTGGTGACCGAAAAGAAATTTGGATTAAAGGCAGAGGTTGAATTTTTTCTTCCTCTGCTTTTTATTTTTTTATAGCTTTGTTGTTGATTTTTCATACAAACTATGCTATACTATAGATTGAGTATGTGTGTGAAAATGAATTATTGGAGTTGATAAAATGGCATTGCCTGTTGTGGCTATAGTTGGCAGACCAAATGTTGGTAAATCTACGCTCTTTAATAAACTGATAGGTCAAAGGCTTTCTATAGTCGAGGACACACCCGGTGTGACGAGAGATAGAATATACGGTAAATGCGAATGGCTGTCACACGAGTTTATGCTTGTTGATACAGGTGGTATTGAGCCTGATTCAAATGATGTCATCCTCGAACAGATGAGAAGACAGGCGGAGGTCGCTATTACAAGTGCTGATGCTATAATATTCGTTACTGATATGAAGTCCGGCGTTACTGCAAGTGACCAGGAAGTTGCACATATGCTCCTCAAATCCGGAAAGCCTGTTGTGCTTTGCGTAAATAAGTGTGATTCGCTTGGCGAACCGCCTGCCGAGTTTTATGAGTTCTATAATCTCGGACTCGGCGAACCTTTCGCAGTTTCTTCTGTTCACGGCCATGGCACCGGAGATATGCTCGATGAGGTATTAAAGTATCTCCCTGATGAGAATGCAGAGGATGAGGATGACGATGTTATCAAGGTCGCTGTTATCGGCAAGCCGAACGTTGGCAAATCCTCTATTATCAACAGGATCTGCGGAGAGGACAGAGTTATTGTTTCCGATATTGCGGGAACGACCCGTGATGCTACTGATTCAGTCGTAGAGAATAAGGACGGCAAGTTCATTTTTATTGATACTGCGGGTATCAGACGTAAATCAAAAGTGCTTGACAGCATTGAAAAATTTTCGGTACTGCGTGCATATATGGCTGTTGACAGAGCAGATGTTGCTGTGATAGTTATTGATGCTACCGTCGGCTTTACTGAACAAGACTCTAAGGTTGCAGGCTATGCTCACGAAAAGGGCAAGGCTTGCGTGGTTGCTATAAATAAGTGGGATGCGATCGAAAAAGAAACAAATACAATGAACGAGTTTATAAAAGATCTCGATAAAGATTTTTCTTTTATGAGCTATGTTCCGTATGTGTTTATTTCTGCAAAAACGGGTCAGCGTATGGATACTCTGTTTGAAAAGATCAAGTATGTCGCCGAGCAGAATGCGGTCAGAATACCGACAGGCAGACTCAACGAGGTGCTTTCTTATGCAACTTCGAGAGTTCAGCCGCCGTCTGACAAGGGCAGACGTTTGAAGATATACTATATGACTCAGGCATCGACAAAACCGCCTACGTTCGTTTATTTTGTAAACAGAGCTGATCTGTTCCACTTTTCGTATCAGAGATATCTGGAAAACCAGATAAGAGAAGTGTTCTCCCTTGACGGAACACCTATCGTCTTCAAGATCCGTGAGCGTGACAGAAATGACGTTAAGTAATTATGATAAAGGGCAGCGATATGCTCTTTGGGAGGAAGTTTAGTGAGTTATCTGGCAATAGCTTTTACTGTTGTGTTTTCATATCTTTTTGGCAGTCTTAATTCTGCGATCCTTGTTTGCAAGATATGGAAGCATAAGGATATACGCGATTATGGCAGCAATAATGCAGGGCTGACAAATGTTTTGAGGGTATTTGGAAAGGGTCCTGCACTTGCAACGCTTATATTTGACCTTATTAAAGGCGTCGTTGCTGTTGTAATATGCCGTTTGGTAGTTACAAATGCAATGGATGTTACATTCTTCGGTGATGATAAATTTATAGGTTATCTTGCGGGTTTCATAGTTATGCTCGGTCATATTTTTCCGGTATTCTATGGTTTCCACGGCGGAAAGGGTGTTCTGCTTGCCGCAACAACGCTCCTGACGATCGACCCGCTGACCTGTGCGCTTTCTGTCGGTGTGTTTATACTGCTTGTTGTATTTACAAAGTATGTTTCTGTAGGTTCTATTGCCGCGGCGATATCCTATCCTATATTTACTTTCATCGTACAGATGTTTATTATCAAATATCCCGAGGGTGCAATTCCCGATACGATCGTAGCGGCGATGATAGGTGCTGTTATAGTTTATATGCACAAGCCCAACATTCAAAGACTTATGAATGGTACGGAGAATAAATTTGGCAGCAAGAAAAAAGACAAAACAGAATGATATCTGAAAGGAGATATATTGATTGGCTCGTATCACTGTATTAGGTTCAGGTGCATTTGGTCTTGCACTTGCGATCAACTGCGACAATAACGGTCATAGTGTAACTGTATGGTCAGCATTTGAGGAAGAAATCGAAACTATAAGAAAAACAGGGGAGAATGCAGCAAAACTTCCCGGAGTTAAGATAAATGAAAGTATAAAGCTTACAACTGAATTATCATGCGCTAAAGATGCAGATATCGTTGTGCTGGGTATACCGTCACCGTTTCTGCGCGGCGTATGTGAGCAGGCAGCAGAGTTTATCAGCAAGGACAGTATAATCCTTAACACTTCAAAAGGTTTGGAGGCAGACTCTTTCAAAACGATGAGTCAGGTCGCTAAAGAGTGTTTCCCCGATAATACTGTTGCGGTCCTCACAGGACCTTCGCATGCCGAGGAAGTCGGCAGGGGCATACCTACTACTGTCATCACAGCATGCGAGAATTATGAGGCTGCCAAATTCATACAAAAGACTTTTTCCACGACATATTTCAGAGTTTACCTTTGCGATGATGTTATGGGTGCAGAGATAGGTGGATCGCTTAAAAACGTTATAGCCCTTGCTGCGGGTGTATGCGACGGACTTGGATTTGGTGATAATACAAAAGCTGCTCTTATGACAAGAGGCATAAGCGAGATCCGCAGACTTGGTATCGCAATGGGTGCGCAGGAGGAAACTTTTGCGGGTCTGAGCGGTATCGGTGATCTTATTGTTACTTGCTGCAGTATGCACAGCCGTAACAGGCGTGCAGGTATACTTATCGGCAAGGGAGTATCACCTGAAGAGGCTGTTAAGCAGATAGGCACTGTTGAGGGTTATGTATGCACCAAAAACGCATATGCTCTTGCAAAGAAGCTTATGGTCGATATGCCTATCACACAAGAGCTTTACGGTATACTTTTCGATGGTAAACCTGCAAACCAGGCACTTTCACACCTTATGAACAGACCTTCGACAACAGAAACGGAAGCTGATTTCCTTAACAGGTAAGGAGGAAATACTATGCTCAAAGCAATACATATAAGAACTAAAGAGCCAAGTGCGTTTTACAATATAACAAGTTACGTCAGACAGGCTGTTATCGAGTCCGGTGTTAATGAGGGGATCGCAGTTGTTTACTGTCCCCATACTACCGCAGGGATAACAATAAATGAAAATGCCGATCCTGATGTAGTTGAAGATCTCACCTACGCACTTGCAAAGACTTTTCCCGACAGACCACAGTTCAAGCACGCAGAGGGCAATTCTCATGCGCATATGAAATCCACCTGCATTGGCTGCTCCGAAACAGTCATAATCAGTGATAACAGACTGCTGCTGGGAACATGGCAGGGAATATATTTTGTTGAATGTGACGGACCGCGGGAAAGAACGGTCTATGTCAAGATCATAAGAGGATAAGTAGTTTATACGGGGAAACCCGAAAAAAATAAAAGTTATAAGGAGTTGCTGTTTATGGAACCGATTTACAAAAGAATACTTCTCAAGTTGAGCGGTGAGGCTCTCGCCGGCGATAAGAAAATGGGACTTGATTTTGATGTCATCAATACCTTTGGTAAGAGCATCAAGAAATGCGTTGACGCAGGCGTTGAGGTCGGCATCGTTGTTGGCGGAGGAAACTACTGGAGAGGACGTTCAAGCGGCGCTATGGACAGAACAAGGGCTGACCATATCGGTATGCTCGCAACTATTATGAACGCTCTTGCAGTTGCTGATGGTCTTGAGAACTGCGGACTTGAGGTCAGAGTACAGACCTCTATCTCTATGCCGCAGGTCGCTGAACCTTATATCAGAAACAGAACGATGCGTCACTTTGAAAAAGGCAGAGTCTGCATCTTTGGCGGCGGTACGGGCAACCCGTTCTTCTCAACTGATACAGCCGCGGCTTTGAGAGCAGCTGAAATTGAAGCTGATATCTTCTTCAAGGCTACAATGGTCGATGGCGTTTATGATAAAGACCCTCATCTGTATCCCGATGCTGTAAAGTTTGATGAGCTTACATTCAACGATATCCTTTCAAAGGGCTTGAAGGTAATGGATTCAACAGCTGCGGCAATGTGCCAGGATAACCATGTTCCTATTCTTGTTTTTGATCTTGGCAGACCTGATAATATTTATGATGCCTGCATGGGCAAAAAGATCGGCACAATAGTAAAATAAGCGTAAAGGAGTTATTGTTATGAAAGAACTTAAAGAAAAGGCTAAATCCAAAATGGAAAAATCCATAAGCGTTATGCTTTCAGACTTTTCCGCAATCAGAGCCGGCAGAGCTAACCCGAACGTACTTGATAAGGTAAAGGTAGACTACTATGGCGCTCCCACACCTGTTAACCAGATGGCAGCTGTTTCTGTTGCAGAGGCAAGGGTGCTTGTTATCACTCCTTGGGATAAGACTACCCTTAAAGCTATCGAGAAGGCTATTCAGGCATCTGATATCGGTATCAATCCACAGAATGACGGTCAGGTCATCCGCCTTACATTCCCCCAGCTTACCGAGGACAGACGTAAGGAAATAGTTAAGGACGTTAAGAAGGGCGGAGAGGATACCAAGGTCGCTATCCGTTCTATCAGACGTGACGCTATGGAAAAGATAAAGGCTATGAAGAAGAACAGCGAGATAACCGAGGACGAGCAGAAGGACGGCGAAGAGGATATCCAGAAGATGACTGATAAGTTCTGCAAGGAAGTTGATGAACACGTTGCAGAAAAGGAAAAAGAGATACTCTCTATCTAATAATAATCAGACGAGGTTGCGTTATGGCATTATTTAACCGCGGATCAAAAATAACTCTTGAAAATGCGAAGATACCTGTTCACGTCGGAGTTATTATGGACGGTAACGGCAGATGGGCTAAAAAACGCGGTCTGCCAAGAAAAGTTGGTCACAGACAGGGCGCACAGAATTTCAGAGCGATAACAAGACACGCTAAAGAGGTCGGAGTAAAATACATCACATTTTATGCCTTTTCAACAGAGAACTGGAAACGTCCCAAGGACGAGGTCGATGCTTTGATGAATCTCTTTGAAAAGTATCTTGATGAGCTTGATGATTTTCTTAAAGAACATGTGCGCATACGCTTTATCGGTGACCGTTCAAAGCTCAGCGAGTCATTGCAGCAGAAAATGCTCGATTCTGAGCGTAAATCAAAAGACTACGATATTATGACACTGCTGCTTGCCATAAACTACGGCGGCAGAGATGAGATATGCCATAGCTGTAAAACCCTTGCACAGCAGGTCAAGGAAGGAAAGCTTGAGCCTGAGGATATAACTATGGATATGATAGAGCAAAATCTCTATACCGGGGATGTCCCGCCTGTTGACCTTGTTATAAGACCAAGCGGTGAGCAGAGGCTTTCTAATTTTATGATATGGCAATGTGCATATGCGGAATTTTATTATTCTGATATCCTATGGCCTGATTTCAACAATGATGAGTTTGATAAGGCTATACTTGCTTACAGTGAAAGAAACAGACGATTCGGAGGAGTTTGAATAATGGGAACTCGTATAAAATCAGCTGCAGTTGCGATAGTTATTGCAGTTGTAGTGCTGATACTGCACAATACATTCGTTTTTAACCTTGCTATCGGATTTATAATCTGTATGGCCATCTGGGAGGTATTCAGGGCAACAGGCTATGCAAAGCATCAAAAGGTCGCAATAGCGTGCTATACATTTGTTGCAATTGATGCCATAATGCCTGCGATACATGCTCACAATAAACTGTGGTTTTTCAATTCAAGCCTTTATTACCTGCTATTTATCATTGCTGTCTGCGTGCTGTACCTTATGGACCATAATAACTTCAATTATAATGACTTCTTTGTAATGGTCGGAGTTACATCACTTTATAACTACTGTTTCTCTACTCTTACAAGTATGGCAAGGATCGAAGGAGGAGTTTTCCTGCTTCTTATTACATTGTGTGCGGCTTGGCTCGCTGACAGCGGAGCTTATTTTGCAGGAACGTTCCTTGGCAAGACACCGCTGTGCCCTGAGATCAGCCCTAAAAAGACTGTGGAAGGTCTTATCGGCGGTATTGCAGCAAACGGTGTGATAATGCTTATTATTTCACTTGTTTACAGATATCTTACCAATGGCAGACCTGTACACTTTGTATGGATCGTTGTAGCAGGAATGGTCTGCGCAGTGATCGGACTTATCGGCGACCTTACTGCATCTATCATAAAAAGGCAGACAGGCATCAAGGATTACGGCAACATAATGCCCGGTCACGGCGGAGTAATGGACAGATTTGACAGCGTTTTGCTTGTAGCTCCGTTTATGTACTATCTGTACACGCAGGGCTTGATCTTCGCGTAATATATTATCACATTTATCAGGGGCAGGCTTGTAGCTTACCCCTTTGAGTATTTAAAAGGACTAAGATATGAAAAGAATTACTATACTTGGCTCAACAGGTTCCATCGGAACACAGGCTATCGAGATATGTGACAAGCATGGCATTGAAATAGCCGCACTTGCTGCAAATTCCAATGTTGAGCTTCTTGCAGAGCAGGCAAGGAAGCATAATGTCAAAACTGTATGCATATATTGTGAACAAAAACGCGGCGAGCTTGAAGCCCTCGTTGACAGCGATGTGAAAGTGCTTACCGGCATGGAGGGCTTGAAGCAGATAGCTTCGATGGACGGTGTAGATATTATGCTCAACAGCGTTGTGGGCATGGTGGGCCTTGTGCCAACTCTTACCGCGATCGAGCATGGCACAGATATTGCACTTGCCAATAAGGAAACTCTTGTTGCAGGAGGAAAGCTTGTAATCAACAGTGCAAAGCAAAAGGGCGTGAATATATATCCTGTTGACAGCGAACATTCTGCAATTTTCCAGTGCTTGCAGGGTAACAAAAAAGAACAGCTTAAAGGCATTATCCTTACCGCATCGGGCGGACCTTTTTACAAAAAGACTAAAAAGGATCTTGAAAATGTGGGAGTTGAGCAGGCACTTGCTCACCCGAACTGGTCTATGGGCAGAAAGATAACTATTGATTCTGCAACGCTTATGAATAAGGGTCTGGAGTTTATCGAGGCAATATGGCTTTTTGATCTTAAACCTGAACAGATCGAGATCGTTGTTCAAAGGCAGAGCGTTGTTCATTCCGCCGTAGAGTTTATGGATAACTCTGTTATCGCACAGATGGGCGTGCCTGATATGAAAATACCTATCCAGTATGCTTTGCTTTATCCCGACAGATTTGACTGTCCGACAAAGCATCTTTCACTTACTGATTACGGCACACTTTCATTTGATAAGCCAGATTATGATACCTTTGACTGCCTTACTGCCTGCATCAAGGCTATAACTATCGGCGGTACCAAGCCGGCAATTGTGAACGGTGCAAACGAAGAAGCTGTTGCGGCGTTCCTTGACGGTAAGATCAGATTTCTGAAAATTGGAGAGCTTGTAACAATGGCTCTTGAAAATATAAAAGAGACAGAGATAACTTGTGTGCAGGACGTGCTTGATGCTGATAGGAAAGCAAGAGACTACGTCCGTGAACAGATAGAAAAAGGGGTTAGTTAATTTATGCGAACATTGGGTTCAATTGTTTTTGCCATATTCATGTTTGAATTTATCATTGTTGCACATGAATTCGGGCATTTCTTTGCTGCAAGGCGAAACAAGGTCAAGGTCAATGAGTTTTCTATCGGAATGGGGCCTGCCATTTTCAAAAGAAAAAAAGGGGATACCCTTTTTGCATTGAGGATCGTCCCATTCGGAGGGTACTGTGCAATGGAAGGCGAAGACGGCAGCAGCGACGAAGAAGGAGCTTTCTGCAAAAAGGCAGTGTGGCGAAGAATAATCATAGTTGTTGCCGGAGTAGTTATGAACCTAATTTTAGGCTTTATTCTGCTGCTTATAAATACAGCAACAAGCGGTCCCTATGCATCTACTACGATCTCGTATTTTGAGGAAGGCGCATCATCGCATGAAACAGGTCTTGAGCTTGACGACAAGATCATCAAGATAAACGGTATGCGCATATTTACAACTATGGATATGTCCTTTCAGTTCAAAAACGATAAAGACGGTGTATTTGATATAGTTGTTGAGCGTGATGGCGAGAAAAAAGAGCTTAAAGATGTCAAATTCAAGACGCAGGATAAGACCATGCATATAGATTTCAAAGTCAAGCCTGTTGAGCTCGGTGTCGGTACTGTTCTTTCGCAGACGCTGAAAACAGGAGTTTCAGATGCAAGACTTATCTTTATCTCTCTTAAAGACCTTGTTCTTGGCAAGTATTCATTCAGAGAGCTCAGTGGTCCTGTCGGTATTGTTGATACTATCGGTGATGTTGTTGATTCGGAAACTGACAAGGAAACGGGCAAGATAGACTGGTCCAGCCTTATCCACACGATGCTGTCAATATGCGCATTTATCACGATCAATATCGGTATCTTTAACCTTTTACCGCTTCCTGCACTTGACGGCGGACGTCTTGTGTTCCTTATCATCGAGGCTATCCGCGGAAAACCTGTCAAACCCGAACATGAGGGAATGGTGCATTTCATAGGACTGATCGTTCTCTTGGCATTTATGGCGATAATAACAATTAGTGATGTTTTGAAACTATTCTGATAACGGAGAATTAAAATGAGAAAATGCAGACCTGTTAAAGTCGGCGGATTAACGCTTGACGGAAATAAAATATACATTCAATCAATGATAAGTGTCCCATCGACAGATATTCAAGGCTCTGTCGAGCAGGCTGCCGAGCTTGAACGGGCAGGCTGTGAGATAATCAGAGCAGCTATTCCGGATATGGACGCTGTCGCGCTTATCCCTGCGATAAAAGAAAAGGTGAGTATGCCGCTTGTTGCCGACATACACTTTGATTATAAGCTTGCAATAGCAGCTGCTGAAGCAGGCGTTGATGCGATACGCATAAATCCGGGAAATATCGGCGGTATAGACAGAGTAAAGGCAGTTGTTGATGTCTGCACAAAACGCGGCTTACCTATAAGGATAGGTGTAAACGGAGGCTCTCTTGAAAAGGAGATACTTGCAAAGTACGGCTCTCCGTGTTCGGAGGCACTTGTTGAAAGTGCAATGGGTCACGTTAAGATACTTGAGGACTGCGGTTTTGGAAACATTGTTATCTCTATAAAGTCGTCTGATGTTGAAACTATGATAAACGGATACAGACTGCTTGCGCAAAAGTGCGACTATCCTCTTCACCTCGGTGTTACAGAAGCGGGTACAGAGAGAATGGGTCTGATAAAATCAGCTGTCGGTATCGGTTCGCTGCTTGTTGACGGCATAGGTGAAACTATCAGAGTTTCGCTGACTGATGACCCTGTAAAAGAGATATATGCTGCAAAGGATATCCTTAAAGCGATAGGAAAGGGCAGCGGAGTAAAGATAGTTTCCTGTCCAACCTGCGGAAGAACAAGGATCGACCTTATAGGTCTTGCAAAAAAGGTCGAGGATATGACAAAGGATATTGATAAGAACATAACTGTTGCGGTTATGGGCTGTGTTGTTAACGGCATCGGTGAAGCAGGTGAGGCTGATGTCGGCATCGCAGGCGGTGACGGATGCGTTGTGCTTTTCAAAAATGGAAAGAAGCTTTGCAGACTTCCCGAGGAAGAGGCGCTGCAGGCACTGATGAATGAAATTGATAAGATGTAAAAGGATATAAAATGAACAATACTTTTGTAGATCTGTTTTCACAGTTCGATGTAAATATGCCGTCAGCACTTGCAGGCGGAAGAATACTTAAGATCATAACAGGCAGAGATAATTCTGACCTGTGTATTATTGCGACCTTTGAGGACTATGTAAAATATGATGAGATAGAGCAGTTCTGCGGCTTTATGAAGAAGGCTCTTCGCGCACAGGTCTTTGAGGTCAAGTGTAAATATACTCCCGAAAAGCTTTCGGCGGAGTATTTCCCCGAGATTTTTCATTTTTTCAAGGATAGATTTCCGCTTGTTAACGGCTTTTTCAACGGCGCTGAAGCAGATATCGACGGAGATAATGTAAAGATCACAATAAAACACGGCGGTTATGCTTTGCTTGAAAAGAACGGTGCAGCTAAAAAGCTGGCTGCCCTTGTTGAGGAAATGTTCTCACGCAGGGTCAATATAACCTTTGATGGAGTTCTTGAAACTGATATTGAGGCTTATGAACGTGAGCAGATGGAGTTTCTTGCCAGTCTGCCTGTTCCGCAGGCTCCAAGTGCAAAGTCTGAACCGGCCGTATTCAAAAAAGAGGATAGATCGAATCAGGAAAAGGTTGAATTCCGCACCTGTACGGTCGATTTCACAAGGCTGCATCTGCTTTGTGAGAATGCACCAGTTCTTAAAGGCTCACCTATCGACCCGCAGACTAAAGTGACAGAAATGAAGGACATTGCTGCGGATTATGTGGGAAATGTTACAGTCTGGGGCGATGTTTTCAAAGTCGATACAAGAGAGACCAAAAACGGTATGCTCATAGCAAACATTTTTATAACCGATTATACATCTTCCTTGAGCGTTCAGATGAAGGGCGTTGTAAAGGCATACAGGAGCAATCCGCTTACTAAAGCTGTTCTGGAAGCTATCCTTGACAAAATGAAGGTAGGCAAGACGGTTATAATTTCGGGCAGGATCGAAGAAAATGATTTTGACCATACCTTCAATCTTGAGCCTGATTCTATTATGCTCGTTCAAAGAGATCCTGTAAAGGATACCTGCGAGCACAAGCGTGTTGAACTTCATCTGCATACCAATATGTCACAGCTTGATGCACTTACACCTGCAGACAAACTTGTTCGCCGTGCTTTCAATTGGGGACATAAGGCAGTTGCAATAACAGACCACGGTGTTGTACAGGCTTATACCGATGCAGGAAACGAATGTAACAGCATCCGCAAAGACGGCGGAGATTTTAAGATCATTTATGGTGTTGAGGATTACGAGGTAAACAATGATGCTTCCGTTTTTGTCGGCTGTGATAAGCGCGAGCTTGATGAGGAGTTCACAGCTGTTCATTTTGATTTTGCCAATGACGGAAGTGAAAATAAAACGATCACCCGTATTACTGCTGTTAAGATCAAGGATCTGAAGGTGACCGAAAGCTTTGATTGTGAGGAAGATGATCGCGCAGCTAAATTTGCCCAGTTTTGCGGAAATGGCGCAGTGCTGGTTTTTTATGATGCAGAAAATGCAGCTGCTGCACTTGATTCTTGCCTTAAAAACAATGATATAGCTTTTGATTATTCATATGTCAAGCTTTCTGAGATTTGCAGGATAGACCTTGACAGTCTGAATGATCTAAAGATCGAAACAGTTCTTGCACATGATCAGATGTCAGAGATAGCAGCTAAAAACCTTGCAGGTGCCGATCTGTATGCGCAGATGTTTATTCATTTCTGTAAAACGCTTATTGATAAGTATCCGCTTATGATACTAAGCATAGATATGCTCAACAGCCTGTTTGCCAATGAAAAGCCCGAAGATGTCAGAAATCTTAAACGCTATCATCAGATAATCCTTGTGCGTAATAATACAGGTCTGAAAAATCTCTATAAGCTTATCTCTTATTCAAATCTGAAATATTATAAGAAACGTCCATTGATACCTAAATCAGAGCTTGTTAAGCACCGTGAGGGCTTGATAATAGGCTCAGCCTGTGAGCAGGGAGAGGTATTCAGAGCCATTTTCAATAAAGAGCCATGGGAGAAAATAAAGCAGATAGCATCGTTTTATGATTATCTTGAAATACAGCCATTGGGCAATAACGAGTTTATGCTAAGAAAAGGTGATGTTTCCACCTATGAAGAGCTGCAGGAATTCAACAGGGCGATATGCAGGCTCGGTGAAGAGCTTGGCATACCTGTATGTGCAACAGGCGATGTACATTTTATGGACAAGTCCGATGCACAGTTCAGAGCTATAATAATGGCGGCACAGGGCTTTTCTGATGCTGATAACCAGGCACCGCTTTATTTCAAGACAACACAGCAAATGCTTGATGAATTCTCTTATCTTGGCGAGGATAAAGCCCTTGAGGTGGTAGTGACTAATCCTAACAGAGTTTCGGATATGGTCGATCCTGATCTGAAGGCATTCCCAAACGGTACATATACACCGTTTATAGAAGGCGCTGTTTATGAGCTTCAGGTAATTTGCTGGAGAAAGTGCCTTAGCATTTACGGCGACTGCGATCCCGATGATATAGTTGTTCCGCCTGAAAAAGATCTTAACGAAGATCAGCTCAACCACATCAGCGAATTCTATAAAGGGCATATCCCGCCGATCGTTTTTGACCGCCTTGAAAGAGAGCTTGATTCTATCATCGAGCATGGATTTGCGGTTCTGTATATGATCTCGCAGAAGCTTGTTGCCTATTCAAACCAGAACGGATACCAGGTCGGTTCGCGTGGATCGGTCGGTTCGTCATTCGTTGCATCAATGTCGGGTATCTCCGAGGTCAATCCTCTTGAACCCCATTATGTTTGTCCAAAATGCAGACACAGCGAGTTTGTAACAGATGGCTCTGTCGGTTCGGGCTTTGACCTGCCGCCGAAGTCTTGTCCGAATTGCGGAACTGATATGGATCGTGACGGGCACGACATACCGTTTGAAACATTCCTTGGATTCCACGGAGACAAAGCACCTGATATCGACCTTAACTTTTCCGGAGATGTTCAGTCAAAGGTACATAAGTATACCGAAGAGCTTTTCGGTGCAGACCATGTATTTAAGGCCGGTACTATCGGCGCAATACAGGAAAATACTGCATTCGGCTATGTTATGAAATACCTCGATGAACGAGGAAAGGTCTTGCCTAAAGCTGAAATAGAGCGATTGAAGGTCGGCTGCTGCGGGATCAAGCGTACTACATCACAGCACCCGGGCGGAATGGTCGTAATCCCTGGAGATTACGAGGTGTATGACTTTACACCTGTTCAGCACCCTGCCGAAAAGGTAGATTCTGATATGGTGACAACGCACTTTGATTTCCATTCTCTTCACGATACTATACTCAAGCTTGATGAACTTGGTCACGATGTACCTACAATTTACAAGTATCTTGAAATGTTCAGCGGAAAGGATATCACGAAGATACCGATGTCTGATCCTGATGTTTATAAGCTTTTCACTTCACCCGAGGTGCTTGGCGTAAAACCGGAGGATATATTCTGCAAGACTGGTACACTTGGTATACCTGAAATGGGTACTAAATTCGTTTGCCAGATGCTTCTCGACGCCAATCCGAAAAACTTTTCAGACCTTTTGCAGATATCAGGTCTGTCACACGGAACAGATGTATGGCTTGGCAATGCTAAGGATCTTATTGCTTCCGGTACCTGCGATATATCCAACGTTATCGGAACGCGTGACAGTATCATGACATATCTTATCTATCACGGTGTGGATAAGAGCCTTTCGTTTAAGATCATGGAGATCACTCGTAAGGGTAAAGCGCCAAAGCTTCTTACAGAGGAAATGAAAGAGGAAATGCGCGCGCATAACGTTCCGGAGTGGTATATCGAAAGCTGCTTGAAGATCAAGTATATGTTCCCTAAAGCCCATGCTGCCGCTTATGTTACAGCAGCTATCAGACTTTGCTGGTTCAAGGTACATGATCCGCTTACATTCTATGCATCTATTTTTACCGTCAGAGGTGAAGATTTTGATGCAGAGCTTGTTATGAAAGGAATGTATGTTGTCAGAAGCAAGATCACAGAGATCGAGAATAAACCCAAAAACGAGAAAACAAAAAAAGATGAAGATGTGTGCGATATTCTGATGCTTGCCAACGAGGTGCTGTCAAGAGGCTTGGAGTTTTTGCCTGTTGATATTTACAAATCACACGCTTTTATTTATCAGATCGAGGACGGTAAGATCAGACTTCCTTTCTGTTCGCTTAACGGAGTGGGAGAAAATGCTGCTAAGCTGATATATGAAAAAGCTAAGGATAAGGGATTTATCTCAATTGAGGAATTCCAGATACAAAGCGGCGTTCCTAAATCTGTTGTTGAAACGCTTGAACGAAACGGAGCTTTTGGTGATCTGCCCAAGCAGAATCAGCTGACTCTTTTCTGAAACAATAAGGCGATTAATAAATAATTTACAAAAACTTGCCTTTGTTTTTGTGCAAAATACTTGACAGAGTCAGGATACTGTGTTAAAATAATTTAAGTTAATAGCATACTAATATGTTACCACTTTACTACGATAAAGCAAAGGAACGTGAGAACGATGAAAAGAAATGACCTTATAACGCCTGAGGGCACAAGGGATCTGCTTTTTGATGAATGCCTTGCAAGACGTGAGGCAGAACAGAAGCTTAATGATCTATTTACAGGTTTGGGGTATAGCGAGGTAGTCACTCCAGGTATAGAGTTTTATGACTTGTTCAGTACAAGTACACGACATTTCAGGCAGGAGAATATGTACAAGCTTATTGACTCAAAGGGCAGGATAATCGTAATGCGCCCTGATTCAACGATCCCTATTGCAAGGCTTGCAGCATCACGCCTGAAAGATGCAAAGTTTCCGTTAAGACTTTTTTATAATCAGAGCGTTTACGAAAACAATGCACTTTTGAAGGGACGCTCCGACGAGGTCGTTCAGGCGGGTATCGAGCTGCTTGGCGGTGAGAATAAGAAGAAAGCTGATTTTGAGGTTCTGAGCACTGCTCTTGAGGCGCTTTCAGGCTTTGACAAGGATAATTTCAGACTTGAAATAGGTCATATCGGCTATTTCAAAGAGCTTATGGAAAAGCTTGATGCCGATGAGAACACTAAAGAGGAGATCAGGTCGCTGATCTATTCCAAGAATTATCCCGTGCTTAACGATCTGCTCAATGAGGTCGGAGATAATTGTGTTTCCAATGCACTTCGCCAGTTACCGAGGCTTTTCGGCGGCGTTGATGTTCTTGATAAAGCTGCTGCTATTTATACTAACGATAAGATAAAGCAGATACTTGAAAAGCTTCGCGAGGTATACACAAGACTTTCTGCACTTGGCTATGAGGGCAAGATCTCTCTTGACCTCGGTATCGTCAGTCATATCGACTACTATACCGGTATTGTGTTCAAGGGCTATCTTTCAAATATAGGCGAAGCTGTTCTTAAAGGCGGCAGATACGATAACCTTGTCGGTGAATTCGGGCGCGAATGCAATGCTGTCGGATTTGGAGTAAATGTTGACAGTGCAGCAAAGCATATGATGATGCAGGGGACTAATACTTGTGGCAAAAAGGCAGAAGTTCTCGTTTACGGTGAAAACAAGTATGAGGTCGAAGCTGTTGAGTACGCGCACGATCTTGTTAAGCAGGGTCTGAAGGTCGAGAATTCACTGTTTGATACATATGATGAAACTGTTGCATATGCAAAAGCAAACGGTATATCTAAAGTTGTTGTTATCAGTGACGAAACCAAAGAAATAACATTGTGAGAGTAAATTGGAGGTAAGTATAATGAACAAACCGCTTAGAATTGCTCTTACAAAGGGCAGATTGGAAAAAGATACGGTCGGACTGTTTGAAAAGTTTGGATATGATTGTACAGCTATCAGAGAAAAGGGCAGAAAGCTTATCCTTTCAGTTCCTGACGGAAACCTTGAGGTTGTGCTTGCTAAGGCAAATGATGTTATAACTTATGTTGAGCATGGCGTATGCGATATGGGTGTGGTTGGCAAGGATACAATTATGGAAATGCAGGGCAAGTGCTTTGAGCTTGTTGATCTTGGCTTCGGAAGATGCAAATTCGCTCTTGCCACAAAAAAAGGCTATGATTTTTATGCGGGCTACAACGTAAAAACAATTGCGACAAAATACCCAAACATAACAAGAAAGTTCTTTGAGAGCAAGGGTATGGACGTTGATATCGTTAAAATTGAGGGTTCTGTCGAGCTTGCACCTCTGCTCGAACTTGCAGACGGTATAGTTGATATCGTTGAAACAGGCACGACTCTTAAAGAAAACGGTCTTGAAGTTATAGAGGATGTATGTCCGATATCTGCAAGACTTATTGTAAATATGGTCAGCATGAAGCTCAGGCAAAAGGAGATAGAGAGCTTTGTGGAGCTGGTAGAGAAAAATCTTGATAAATAAAAGGGGAGATCATAATGTATTTGGAAATCGCTAATGATTTATTTGACTCTATCGCTGATAGTATGTTCAGAGGATGCATTATTGGAGGTATCGTAGGTGCGATCGTTGGCGTTATCGTATACCTGAGCAAAAAGCAGAATTATGATGATGAAAAGATAGCTGCTTCGCTCGGACAGGACGTTAAGTATTATCTTATGAACACACCTATGCAGCCTGTCAATGGCATGCCAAATGCCGCAGCTGTTGCAGGCTATGTCCATAGCGTCAAAAAACAGGATCAGCAGTACGTGTGGTTCAAGGTAATGTACTATAATCAGTATTTCCCAACGCTGAGAGATAAGATCATCAGCTGTGATGTTAAAGTGCCGATAGTCCAAGCGCAGGCACGCGGGATAAACGTTAATACCGGTGTTACCCTTCTTTTTAATCAGGATAATGATCCGCAGTTAATTTAGAATCGGAGGATAGTAAAATGTCATTTATAAGAAAAATATATGTGAACGGTAAGGATGAGGTCGAGTTTTTCAAACAGCTTGAAAAGAGAAACGGCGAGACAAATAAAGAAATAACCGCTGTTGTAAGCGAGATCCTTGATAATGTCAGGGAGAATGGCGATAAGGCAGTCAAGGACTATACATTAAAGTTTGATGGTAAACTGCCGCAATATTATGAGGTGCCAAGAGATGTTATCAACGATGCACTTACAGAGGCTGACCCTCAGCTTGTTGATTCGCTGCTCAATTGTATTGAGAATATAACCGATTTCCACCAGAGACAAAAGGCTCAGAGCTTTGTAAACTGCACACCTGATGGCTGCGTTCTCGGTCAGAAGGTCAGAGGTCTTGAAAAGGTAGGCCTTTATGTTCCGGGAGGCACAGCTGCATATCCTTCAAGTGTACTTATGAATGCTATCCCAGCTAAAATTGCAGGTGTTAAGGAGATAACAATGGTAACTCCGCCGCTCAAGGACGGTACACCAAACAAGGATATACTTGTTGCTGCTGCACTTTGCGGCGTTGACAGAGTGTTCCTCGCAGGCGGTGCGCAGGCAATAGCCGCACTTGCTTACGGCACACAGGAGATGCCAAAGGTCGATAAAATAGTAGGCCCCGGCAATATCTATGTTGCAACTGCTAAAAAGCTGCTTTACGGTACGGTAGATATTGATATGTTTGCCGGCCCGAGCGAGATACTGGTCATGGCTGATGAAAATGCTAATCCAAGCTATATAGCTGCCGACCTTATGTCACAGGCAGAGCATGACAAGCTTGCTTCTGCAATACTTGTAACGACCAGCGAGAAGGTCGCAGAGCAGACTATCGCTGAGGTCGAAAGACAGATGCAGGACCTTGAGAGAAAGGATATCATAAGATATTCTCTTGAAAACTACGGTGCGATAATCATTTGCAATACCAAGGACGAGGCGTGTGATATGGCAAACAAGTTTGCTCCCGAGCACCTTGAAGTTCTTTTTGATAATCCGATGGAGTATGTGGGAAGACTTGACAATGCGGGTTCGATCTTTTTAGGTCAGTATGCACCAGAGCCGCTTGGAGATTACTATGCAGGTCCTAACCACGTTCTTCCTACAAGCGGCACGGCAAGATTCTTCTCGCCGCTTTCAGTTACAAGCTTTGAAAAGCGTTCAAGCTTTATTTATTATACTCGCGAAGCTCTTGAAAAGGGCAAAGACGATATTATCTATGTTGCGAAGAAGGAAGGACTTACAGCACACGCCAACTCTATAAAAGTCAGATTCTGATAAAGGGGTGTATACTATGCGAAAAGCAGAAGTAGCAAGAAAAACAAAGGAAACAGATATCCAGCTTTCTGTCGATCTTGACGGAAAGGGCGAGGTATCAATAGATTCGGGTATCGGGTTCTTCGATCATATGCTCACGGCACTTGCTGTACACAGCGGAGTTGATATGAATATCAAATGCAAGGGTGACCTTTATGTTGACGGTCATCACAGCGTTGAAGATATAGGAATCTGTCTTGGTAAAGCCTTTGCACAGGTACTCGGTGATAAGTCGGGTATTGCAAGATATGGATCTGCATACGTTCCTATGGACGAAGCGCTCGCTTTTTGTTCTCTTGATATAAGCGGAAGAGCTTTTCTGGTCTTTGATGCAAAGTTCTCCGATGATAGAATAGGCGAGTTCGATACCTGTCTTGCTGAAGAGTTTTTCAGAGCATTTGCGTTCAACGCAGGTATAACTCTGCACATCAGAGAGGAGTACGGCAAAAACGACCACCACATATGCGAGGCTATGTTCAAAGCCGTTGCGCACGCTTTGAAGCAAGCGCTGGCATTTAACGGCGGTGCTGTGCTTTCGACTAAAGGAGTTCTGTAATGATAGCTATCGTTGATTACGGCGCAGGAAACATCTTTTCTGTAAAAAATGCACTTGACTATCTCGGCTGCGACAGCGTATTAACAAGCAAAAAGGCTGACCTTGAAAATGCTGATTCTATCATCTTGCCCGGTGTTGGTGCCTTTCCTGCTGCAATGAAAAAGCTCGATGAAAGCGGACTTGTTGAAGTTATCAAGCAGCAGGCTGTTCAAAAGCCTTTCCTTGGCATATGCCTTGGTATGCAGCTGCTTTTTGAAAAAAGCTTTGAGTTTGAAGAGTGCGCAGGTCTGTCACTTATCAAAGGATATGTTGACAAAATGACAGAGCCTGATCTTGTTATTCCTCATATGGGCTGGAATAAGCTTGAGTATGACCGGAGCAGCCTGCTGTTTGAAGGACTTGGCGAGAATGAATATGTCTATTTCGTTCATTCGTATAAAGCCTTTTGTGATAGTGACGCGCTGTATGCACATTGTGATTACGGTCACAGTGTACCCGCAGTTGTTGGCGACGGCAGGTCCGTGTTTGGCTGTCAGTTCCACCCTGAAAAGAGTGGAAAGACCGGCTTGAAGATACTTGAAAACTTTGCAAAAATGTGATCGGAGGCAGATCTTATGCTGGCTAAAAGAATAATACCCTGCCTTGATGTGCGTGACGGCAAGGTCGTAAAGGGTGTCAATTTTGAAGGGATAAAAGAGGTCGGTGACCCTGTGCAGTGTGCGTACGAGTATAATCTCCAGGGCGCTGACGAGATCGTGTTTTATGATATAACAGCTTCTCACGAGGGCAGGGGAGTTATCCTCGATGTTGTTCGGGAGACCGCTAAAAAGGTCTTTGTTCCCCTTACAGTCGGCGGAGGTATTGCAACTGTTGACGATATCCGTGATACGCTTCGCGCAGGTGCAGATAAAGTATCAGTGAACTCGCAGGCTGTTAAAAATCCGCAGCTTATTAAAGACGGTGCCGATGTTTTCGGAAGCCAGTGTATATGCGTTGGTGTAGATGCTAAAGCGATAAGTCCAAATAAATGGACAGTTTTTATCAACGGCGGAAGAATAGATATGCACATCGACCTTATTGACTGGGTAAAAAAATGTGAACAGCTCGGCGCGGGTGAGATATGTCTTAATTCCATAGACACCGACGGCGTTCGCGGCGGATTTGATATAGAAATGCTTAAAGCAGTTGTCGATGCAGTTAATATCCCTGTAATAGCATCGGGCGGTGCAGGAAAACTCGGAGATTTTGCCGATGCATTTTTAAAGACTGACTGTTCCGCGGCGCTTGCAGCAAGCCTTTTCCATTTCAAAGAGCTTACAGTCGGACAGGTAAAGGACGATTGCCGCAGCAAGGGAATAATCGTTAGATAAAAGGGATGGTAACTATGTATTTTACATCCGAATATGCAGATGTGCAGTATCTTGCTGACAAGAATAAGGTGCTTCTCACATGGAAAAAGGAAGCCAAGTTTGACAATTACCGCAAGCCTGCAACAGCTGCGCTTGAATTGCTCAGAGAGCATAACTGCGATTTTATCATTGATGCAAGAAACGGCTTTGAGGACGAAAAAGAAGACGTAGAGTGGGGCTTTTCATTTCTTCTCCCTGAAATGTCTCGTACAGGCTGCAAAACGGTCTGGTTTATAATGACACAGGTGAATGAAACAGAGATAGGCGAGGAAATGGATATGTGGACTGCCGAATTTCTGAAATACTTTGCAGTAAAAAAAGTAGACAGCCCTGATAAAATAGACTGAAACGATTTTTACGGAGATATTATGATAGAGTATAAAGATATACATGATTTTACAAGTGAACAGCTTGAAAGACTGTTTCTTTCAGTCGAGTGGTCATCAGGACATTTTCCCGATAAGCTTGTAACTGCAATGAAAAACTACGAGACTGTTTATTCTGCCTGGGACGGCGATAAGCTTGTGGGCATGATATGCGCAATGGACGACGGCGTTATGACAGCATATGTTCACTATCTGCTCGTAGATCCGCAGTATCACGGACAAACGATCGGCAGAACACTTGTGAATATGACAAAGCAAAAGTATAAGGACTATCTTCGTGTTGTGCTTGTGGCTTATAAGAACGAAACGCATTTTTATGAGCAGTGCGGTTTTAATATCGAGGATAAGTCGCTGCCTATGTGCATAACAAGTCTTTGGACGTAAAGGAGTTAGTATGAGCAATATCAAAATCAATATCAACGATCTGGACAAGTATTTCAAAAAGAGCGAGCTGATACCTGCTGTCTGCTTCGAGGCTGACACCAAAACAGTCCTTATGCTTGCGTATATGAATAAGCAGAGCCTTAAAAAGACACTTGAAACAGGATATACATGGTTCTGGAGCCGTTCAAGGCAGGAATTGTGGAATAAGGGCGCAACGAGCGGTCATCTGCAAAAGGTCGTAAGCATTTATTCAGACTGTGATGACGATACGCTGCTTGTAAATGTAAAACAGACAGGCGCTGCCTGCCATACAGGCTCTTACAGCTGTTTTTTCAATGAGATGTACAATGAGGAGGAAAAATAAATGAACGTTTATCAGGAGATCTTTGAGGTCTTGAAGCAAAGAAAAATCGATAATGACAACGGAAACGCACCTGAAAAGTCATATACCTGCTATCTCTATCAGCAGGGTGTAGATAAAATATGCAAGAAGGTCGGAGAGGAAGCTGCTGAAACGATAATCGCAGCAAAAAACGGTGATAATGAGGAGCTTAAAAACGAGATAAATGACCTTTTGTATCACGTTATGGTACTTTGTGCAAATCAGGGACTTGACTGGACAGAGATAGAAAAGGTACTTGAAGAAAGAAACGAAAAAATAGGCAATCTTAAAAAGTTCCATACAACTGATAAGAATACTTAAATGTACTATAAGAGCGGAAAAACAAGCCGCTCTTATTTTTTTTGCGCGGAATATGCACACGGATACAGCCAAATGAATAAGATGTAGGGAAGTAAAAAAATGCTTCTAAACATATATTCAGTCAGGAGGCTAAACTATGAGTGAATTAACAAGAAACAACTCGTTCAAAGATGCTGTCTGCGTTGAGGCAATGAGAGTGTTTGATTCCTGTTCATCACAGGACTGTCTGGAAGATCTTCTTGTAAATGTTGATGCACAGACTCAGACTCTTCTTAACAACGCAAGCCACGTCAAGATCCCGTGTGCAGAAGTCATTGATGCTGCATTTACGGTCGATGCGGTCCCTTTTAACAAGGGCTTTTACTCAGTGGACATAACTTACACATTCAGGCTTGAAATGGAGATAACCCCTTGTGATGAAGGCGCTGCAATTGCAGATGCTGTCGGTTCGGCAAGATTCAATAAAAAGGTGATCCTGTTCGGCAGTGAGGGCAATACAAAGTCGTTCCGTTCGGACGAAACAACTGCACCTGTGATCAACGGCTGCAGCTGCTGCTCGACTTTGCCTATCGCATCAGTCAGTGTTGTTGATCCTATCGTGCTCGGAACAAAGTTTATCTGCACTCCGTGTCAGCCTGTACCGCCTTGCGGCTTTGACTGCAATGATGCGCAGGGCTGCCAGGAAGAACCGCCGTTTGACCCGGCAAACCGCCAGGTAAGAGTGACACTGGGGCAGTTCTCGGTGATCAAGCTTGAAAGACCTGTCCCTGTACTTGTACCTGTTTATGATTATTGCATTCCTCTTAAAGAGTGTTCAAGCAATACCGACTCGCCGTGCGAGGTCTTTGAAAAGATATCCTTCCCAACGGATGAGTTCTTCCCAAGAGGGCTTGAATCAGAGGCAGATGATAATTCAGACTCTTCTGAATGCCGATAATTGTGCAAAAGCGCTGCAGTTGTTGCTGCGGCGCTTTTTTATGCCTGTTTTGAGGTTGACAAAATCAGCGAAAAGTTATATAATAAAATAGTATGATTATGTCCTGAAATAAAAGTGAAAAGAGGAATGTTAATGCCGGAGAGCTTACAGGAAAAGGAATATTCAAAATCAAAGCTGATTGGCTTTTGCGCTCAATACTTCTCGCAGTATGGACAAGCCCCGCTTGCATATGTTCATTCGTTTGGATGCCAGCAGAATGTCAGCGACGGCGAAAAGCTTAAAGGTCAGCTTGCCGATGTAGGCTTTGGCTTTACTAATGATCATACACAAGCCCGGCTTATAATATTCAACACTTGTGCGGTCAGAGAAAATGCAGAGGATAAGGTGTTTGGTACTCTGGGCGATCTGAAGCATTTCAAAGAACAAAACCCTGACACTATCATCGGCGTGTGCGGCTGTATGGCTCAGCAGAAACACGTTGCTGAAAAAATAAGATCCACATACAGACAGGTTGATCTGGTCTTTGGTACATTTGCCTATAACGAGTTTTATCAGATGCTTTGGGAAGTCATCTCAAACAAAAAGAGAGTTTTTAATACGTCTGAAAACTCTTTTGAGATAAGCGAGGATTTCAAACAGATCAGAGATGACAAGCTTCGTGCATTTGTTCCTATAATGTACGGCTGTAATAATTTCTGTACTTACTGTATAGTTCCCTATGTCAGAGGACGTGAAAGAAGCAGAAAACCCGAAGCAGTCATCCAAGAGGTCAGGCAGCTTATTGATAGCGGATATAAGGAAATAACTCTGCTTGGTCAGAATGTCAATTCATACAGCTATGGGTTTTCGCAGCTTTTGAAGCAGATCGACAAGATAGAGGGCAAATTCAGAATACGCTTTATGTCAAGCCACCCGAAAGATGCAAGCAGAGAGCTTATCGATACTATTCTTGAAAGTGAAAAGATCTGTAAGTGCCTGCACCTACCTGTACAGTCGGGCTGCGACAGGATACTTAAAGCTATGAACAGGCATTATACTAAAGCACAGTATCTGGACATAATAAACTATGCAAGGCAGAAAAGCCCCGAGTTTTCTTTTTCAACAGACCTTATAGTCGGTTTCCCCGGAGAGACATACGAGGAATTCTGCGAGACTAAGGATATCATCAAGCAAGTAAAATATGACAATATCTACTCGTTTGTATATTCAAGAAGAAGCGGTACAAAGGCTGCGGAGCTTGAGGATAATATCAGCGATAAGCAAAAAGGTCTTTGGCTGCGCGAGCTTTTGCTTGAACAAAGAGAGATCACATCAAAGTGGTTCTCCCGTTATGTAGGCCAAACTGTTGAGGTGCTTGTTGAAGGCGAGGGAAGGACAGGCGAAGGGTACCTGACAGGTAAAAACGATGCGGGAGTTATCGTTGAGATAAAGGGCGACAAAAAATACATCGGTGAATTCGTACGGGTGCGTATTACTAAAGCTATGAACTGGGCTTTGGAAGGCGAACTTGTTGAAGATAAATGATTAAATGTAAGGAGAATTAGAATGACTATTATTGAACAGACAAGAGAACTTGCAAAGGCTCTCCAGCAGGACGAAAGATACACGAGGTTTATGAAGGCTTGTGAGGTAAACGATACTGATTCCGAGATCCAGAAGGCTATCGGTGATTTCAACCTTAAAAGAGCAGAGTTGAGCAAGGAAATGAAAGAGCCTGACAAGAATGCAGACAGACTTACCGAGCTTGATAAGGAAATCAGAGAAATGTATGATGAGATCATGGCTATGCCTAAAATGGTTGAGTTCAATGAGGCAAAGGCAGACCTTGACAAGCTGCTTGATTCTATCAATTATATCGTTTCAATGGCAGCGAACGGTGAGGATCCTGCAACCATTCCCGAGCAGCCTCCTCATTCTTGCAGTGGAAGCTGCAGCACCTGCGGCGGCTGCCACTGATATTCAAAACTATAACTGACGGAAACGGAGTGAGACAAGTTGCTTTTTAAAGATGTTGATGTGTCAAAGCTTTCACCTATGATGCAGCAGTATTTTGAGGTCAAGCAAAAATATAAGAACCATATTCTGTTTTACAGATTGGGCGATTTTTACGAGATGTTTTTTGACGACGCTATAACTGCGTCAAGAGAGCTTGAACTCACTCTTACCGGCAGAGACTGCGGTCTGAAGGAGCGTGCGCCTATGTGCGGCGTGCCTCACCATGCTTGTGATCTTTATATCAAAAAGCTGATAGATAAGGGCTTTATGGTCGCAATATGCGAGCAGACTATGGACCCTGCACAATGCAAGGGCCTAGTTCCGCGTGAAGTTATAAGAGTAGTTACACCGGGAACACTTATCGAGAGCAGTATGCTTGATGAGACTTCAAATAATTATATTTGTTCTTTCTATTCACAGGACAAGCAAAATGCACTGTGCTTTGCCGATATATCTACCGGCGAAGTGCATCTTTTTGAGTTTTCGGGCAAACAGATGACAAATGAAGCGATAAATGAGCTTTCACGATTTGAACCGTCCGAGATACTCATCAACGATGCGTTTTTGTCAAATAAAGAGCTGTCAAAATTTATCCGCGAAAAACTCAAGGCTTCTGTTCAGCTGCTTGAAGAAATGGAGTTTTCGGTTAAATATCATACCGAAGATGTGCTTAAACAGTTCAGTGTAAACAGTCTCTCTGATATCGGCATTGATCCTGAAAAGGTCAGTGCAAAGGCTGTTTGTGGACTTTTTGCGTATATACACGAAACGCAGAAGGCACTTGTCGGAAGATTTTCAAAAATAACAAGGCATGATGTTGACCCTGTGATGACGATCGGATTTACTGCGAGAAGAAATCTCGAACTGACCGAAACTCTGCGCAACAAGGAAAGAAAAGGCTCACTTCTTTGGGTGATAGATTCTACAAAGACTTCGATGGGCAAGCGTATGCTCAAGGCGTGGCTTGAACAGCCTCTTATCAATCCTGCAAAGATACTTAACAGGCTCAATGCGGTCGAGCAGTTTGTTGAAAACCCTGTGATGCTCGGAGAGATAAAAGAAGTCCTCAACGGTGTTTACGACCTTGAAAGACTTATGACAAGGGTAATGTACAAGACCGCTTCACCGAGAGATCTTAAATCTCTGTCTTTGACAGCGCTTAAACTGCCGATCCTCAAGGATATGCTCAAAGAGTTTGATGCAAAGCAGATAAGCGATTGCAACAATAGGATCTCTACTCTTGAAGCTGTTTCAAATCTTATAGAAAATGCAATCGTTGACGAACCGCCCGTAAATGTCAAGGACGGCGGTGTTATCAAGGACGGCTTTAATGAACAGCTTGACGGTTTGCGTAATATACGCTCGGGCGGCAAGGAAATAATCGACGATATCTGTGAACGCGAAAAAGAAAAAACAGGCATCAAGAATCTCAAGATCGGATATAACCGAGTTTTCGGATATTATATTGAGGTCACAAAATCGTTCTATGATCTTGTTCCGCAGACATATATCAGAAAGCAGACACTTGCAAACTGTGAGCGCTTTATCACGGAAGAACTCAAAGTTGCTGAAAACACTATCCTTGGCGCGAGTGATAAGATAATCACACTTGAACAGGATATATTCAACGAGATAAGAGATTTTGTTGCAACACAGCTTCGTCTTGTTCAGGAAACCGCTTCAGCAGTTGCTGAAATAGACGTGCTATGCTCGTTCGCGAGTGTTGCAATAAATAATAACTATACAAAGCCTGAAATAGCTATCGACGGTGTGATAGATATCAAAAACGGCAGACATCCTGTTGTAGAGCTTATGCAAAAGGACGAGGTGTTTGTGCCAAACAATACATATCTTGATCTGACAAGCAACCGTATGGCTGTTATCACAGGTCCGAATATGTCAGGTAAATCGACGTATATGCGTCAGGTCGCACTTATCACGCTTATGGCGCAGATAGGCTGTTATGTGCCTGCCGATTATGCCAAGATATCTGTTGTAGACCAGATCTTCACAAGGATCGGTGCATCGGATGACCTTACCGCAGGACAGTCTACATTTATGGTCGAAATGGCAGAGGTGGCTGATATAGTTAAGCACGCAACAAAGAACAGCCTCGTTATACTTGACGAGGTCGGACGCGGCACCTCGACCTTTGACGGAATATCAATAGCAAAGGCGGTATCGGAGTATATCTCCACATCACGCTCGCTTGGCTGCAAAACGCTGTTTGCTACGCATTATCACGAACTTATCAGCCTTGAAAACGAGCTTGTGGGTGTGAGGAATTTCTCCGTAGCCTGCAAACGACAGGGCGATACGATACGTTTCTTGCGTAAGATCGTTCCCGGCGGTGTTGACGAAAGCTACGGCATTGAGGTGGCAAAGCTCGCGGGTATCCCCGATAAGATAATCAACCGTGCAAAATCACTTCTTGCCGAGCTCGAAGAAGAAAACAAAAAGGCAAAGCTTGCAGTACAAAAAGCAGATGCAGAGCAGGTGTCTTTTGAGAAGATAAACGATTCGATCGTTATTGATAGATTGAGAAAAACTAATATCGACGAGCTGTCTGATGATGAGCTTAGAAGCTTTATCAAGGAGCTTACTACTTATCTGTAAGACTTAGAAAGGAATGAAAATGTCTGAGATCAAAGTTCTGAGCAAGGAGGTATCTGAGCTTATTGCTGCCGGAGAGGTTATAGACAGACCATCTGCGGTAGTAAAAGAACTGCTTGAAAATGCTGTTGATGCAGGCGCAAGTGTTATTACCGTTGAGATAAAAAACGGAGGCAGGACATATCTTCGTGTGACCGATAACGGTAAAGGAATTGCCGCAGAGGATCTGCCGACTGCTTTTTTGCGTCACGCTACAAGCAAGATATCCGACAAGAATGATCTTGAAAAAATCCTGACTCTCGGTTTCCGCGGAGAGGCACTGGCTTCTATCTGCGCAGTTGCAAAGGTCAATGTGTTGACAAAGAGAGTCGATGATGATTACGGAACCAATTATATTATCGAGGGCGGCGAAGAAAAGCTCAATGAGCAAAGCGGCTGTCCCGATGGAACAACTTTTGTTGTAAAGGATCTTTTTTATAATATCCCTGCTCGGCTCAAATTCTTGAAAAAAGATACTACCGAGGGAAACTATGTTGCGGAAATCGTTACAAAACTAACGCTTTCACACCCTGAAATATCATTCAAGTTTATCAGGGACAACAAGGTAGAACTGCTCTCCGCAGGTGACGGCAAGACCTATACGGCTGTTTATTCTGTTTTTGGCAGGGATTTTGCGCAGTCGCTCGTTCCTGTGGATTACACATGGAAAGGCATACACATAAGCGGCTATACCGTCAGACCTCTTGAATCAAAGACGAACCGAAAATTTCAGAATTTCTTTGTCAACAGCAGGTATATAAAATCGCTTGCTTGTTCGTGCGCTCTTGAAGATGCCTACCGTAATCAGATAATGGTCGGCAAATTCCCTGCGTGTGTGCTTTATATTGATATTGCGCCTAATACTGTTGATGTCAATGTACACCCGACGAAAATACAGGTTCGTTTTTCAAATGAAAGCCTTATGCACGAGGCGGTTTATTTTGCTGTCAAAGATGCACTTCTGAAGAACGATAAACCCAATGAGATAAAATTTGAGAGCAAACGAAATTTCACCGATAAACAGCTATATAATGTGCCTGTTGACAACGGCGTTCAGCTGCGATTTGCATCGCAGGAAAGCAATTTGCCGCCACAGGCACCTCAAAACAACGCTGCCCCCGAGCAGCCTGCAGCAGTTCACGCACCTGCTGCACCAAGCTATACTTCGGTGCAGTCTTCTGCATCATCGGTACAGCATCAGCAGCCGGTACCTGTACAGCCGGCAGCATATCCTGCTGCACAAGCTGCTTCAATCAAACCGGAGCCTGCAAGGCAGCCTGAAAAGTTTACGGTCGAGGAAATAAATAAGTTTGTCAGTGAAATGCCTCTGCCTGATGAATATGAGGGCGAGCAAACATTCAAATACATTGCTGACAACAGCTTTGAGAAAAAGCAAGAAACTGCAATAATCGTTGACGATACTGCAGAAAAGCCAAAGCCTGTTGTAATAGGCGAGCTTTTCAGAACATTTGTGGTAGCGCAGTGCGGCGATGAAATGATCCTTATGGACAAGCACGCAGCACACGAAAGATATATTTTTGAAAAAATAAAGGACGATAAAAACCAGCTTGAACCCCAGATGCTGCTTGAACCTGTTATGGTCGTGCTTTCGTATGACGAGTACGATGCACTTTCGCAGAACGTTGAGAGGATAAGAGAGCTTGGCTTTGAGATCGAGCCTGATGTTGCGCCGACTGTTGCGGTCAAGGGTGTGCCGATAATACTTGGAGATGAAAATCCAAGCGAGGTGATAAGTGACCTTGCTAAAAACTTTATTGCCAACAAGCTTGATCCGCAGATAGAGCTGTTTGATGACCTTTATCACTCGCTTGCATGCAAAGCGGCTATCAAAGCGCACGATAAAACAAGCATTGTTGAGCTTCAGGCGCTTCTTGACAGAGTTTATGATAACGACGATATCAGGTATTGTCCGCACGGCAGACCTGTCCTTATCAAGCTTTCAAAGCGTGATATTGAAAAACAGTTCAGACGTATAGTATGATTTGAAAGGGTGGCGGAAGTGAACAAGATACCTTTGATAGTTGTTTGCGGTCCGACCGCCTCAGGTAAAACAGCGGTCTCGGTCGAGCTTGCTAAAAGGTATAACGGAGAGGTAGTCTCGGCAGATTCGATGCAGATATACAAGGGGTTGAATATAGCGACCGCAAAACCCGATAAAAGCGAGATGCAGGGTATACCTCACCACTTGATAGACTTTCTTGAACCCGATAAATCATTCAGCGTTGCCGATTATGTTAAAATGGCTAAGGAAGTAATTGATGATATCCATTCGAGAAATAAGATGCCTGTTTTATGCGGCGGGACGGGTCTTTATATCTCATCGCTTGTTGAAAATGTCAGATTTGATGATACCGGCAGTGACGACGCTATCCGTGAAAGGCTTTCTCGTGAGGCGAAAGGACTTGGAAATCACGCTTTGTGGGAAAGACTTGCACAGGTCGATCCCGAGACAGCTCAAAACGTTCACGAGAATAATCTCCCAAGAGTTATAAGAGCCCTTGAAGTATATGAGCTTACAGGCGTTAAGCTCTCACAGCATAAAATTAACAGCAGGACGGAAGAATCCGCATATAACGCCTGCATTATCGGACTGACCAGTGCAGACAGGGATTTTCTGTATAACAGGATAAATCAGCGCGTTGATGCTATGCTCCAAAAAGGTCTTGTTCAAGAATGCAGGGAAGTCTATGACAGCGGCGGGCTTAAAACAGCACATCAGGCAATAGGATTCAAGGAGCTTATCCCTTACTTCAAAGGTGAGTGCTCTCTTGAAGAGTGTGTGGATAAGATAAAGCTGGAATCGCGTCATTACGGCAAAAGACAGCTGACTTGGTTTAGAAAGCTGAACGGAGTCAACTGGGTAAATATCGACGAATTCGACAGTTTTGAAAAAATTCTAAAAAATATCGAAAAAATTGTAGCCAAAACGAAAATTATGTGCTATAATATATTTTGAGCAGTTATATTCGTACTGCCAATTAGTGACAGATAATAAAGGGGTGCATTAAAATGACTAAAAACATCAATCTGCAGGACGTATTCTTGAATCAGGCAAGAAAGGAAAAGGTTTGTGTTACTATATTCCTTATGAACGGTTATCAGTTTAAGGGTATCGTTAAGGGATTTGACAGCTTTATCGTAATTCTTGACTGTGAGGGTAAGCAGAATATCGTGTATAAGCATGCGATCTCAACAATTTCGCCCTCAAGACCGATCAGCATCCAGGAACAGGATAATAACGCAGAGTAATCAATAAAGGACAGGTAAAATGAATTCTTTGACCGTAAAGATAATTGCGGCGCTTCTTGGCGTTCTTATGGTCACAATGCTCGGCAGTCAGCTGTACTATTTCGTTAATGAAAAGCATGATACAGAAGAAGCTGTGTTGTCAACTATCAATGAGAATATATCTTTTGATGGTGTTGTAGTCCGCAATGAAACAGTTATCAATTACAGCGGCAACGGTGTTATTGACTATTTGTTTGAAGACGGAAGCAAAGTCAAGGCTGATGATGCTGTAGCAGAGGTCTATGACAGTGAAGATCAGATCCTTGCCAAGCGTAAAGTACAGCAGCTTGACGCTGAACTTGCGAAGCTGGATAAGGCACAGAATCCCGGCACTACAAATTTTGTTCAGCCTGAGATCCTCAAAAACCGTATAGATGGCGAATACCGTCAGATGCTGAGCCGTATAGCGCGAGGCGATTATACTCAGCTTGGTGATGATAAAAGCGAGCTTTTGTTGTCAATGAACATCTATGATGTTGTTACAAAGTCTGAAAGTGATTATAACAGCAGAGTATCTGCGCTTACAAACGAGCGCAATAAGCAAGCGGCTGCTTCGGCAGGTATAAAGGATACTATCAAGGCGACGAAAACCGGTTATTTTGTTTCATCTGCTGATGGATATGAAAACCAGCTGTCTATTGATAAGATCGATTCTATTACTGCACAGCAGGTCAATGAGATAGTCAAAGCTACTCCGCAGAAGCCTAAAAACGCAGTCGGAAAGATATATGACGGCTATTCGTGCAAGATAGTCGGCGTTATGGATGCAGACAAGCGCGTCGTTGAGGGCGGATACCTTAAACTTGCTATGAGCGCATCCAAAAACACTTATGACGTATATGTAGACTCTGTCAAGAACAGTGATGACGGTAAGATACTTGTAGTTATGAGCTGTGATAAGCTTGATGAGGAGCTTGCATCAACAAGGATCGCATCAAGTATGATCGTCTTTGATGAGTTTACAGGTGTAAGAGTGCCAAGAAAAGCAATACGTTTCAATGGTGACCAGAAGGGCGTTTATGTTATTCTCGGAAAGGATATAACCTTTAAAAAGATCGATGTGATCTACGAGGGCGATGATTTCGTGCTTTCCAAGAATACCGACGATCAGCGCTATCTTCTGCTGTACGATCAGATCTTGCTTGAAAATGTAAGAGCAGAGGACGTTTCAAGCACTTCTAATGACAAAGATAGTTCAGAAAATCCTGATAGTAAAGGGGAAGAGAGAAAAGATGAGTCCTCTTGAAATTAGTTCTTCTAATTTTCAATATATCCTTGAAAATTATAAAGAAATATGCTATAATGTAGAGAATGCAAAAGATAAGTATGCACATTCAGGCGAAAATGTTCAGATCATGGCTGTTACCAAAACAGTTGAGCCTGAGAAGATCAATTTTGCAATACAGCAAGGCATAAAGCTGCTTGGTGAAAACAGGGTCCAGGAGTTCATATCAAAAAAAGATATGTACGATAAGTCTGCACAGGTGCATTTCATAGGTCATTTGCAAACTAATAAAGTAAAATATATCATCAATGATGTTTCGCTTATCCAGTCTGTTGACAGCGTTAAGCTTGCCGGTGAGATAAACAGGCTCGCGGTCAAGAATAATAAGACTATGGATGTGCTTGTTGAGGTCAATGTCGGTGATGAGATCACCAAAAGCGGTGTTGCTTTTAACGATTGTACCGAACTTGTAAAAAGCATTTCTGAATTTGAAAATGTGCATATCAAAGGTCTTATGGCGATCCCGCCGATAGGGTGCGGTGAAGATGTATTTGAAAAAATGCATGAACTGTACCTAAGGATTGGTGAGATGAAACTTAAAAATGTTGAAATGGACATTCTTTCGATGGGAATGTCGGGAGATTATGAGCTTGCGATCAAGCATGGCTCGAATCTTGTCAGAATAGGAACAAAGCTCTTTGGAGCAAGAAAATATTTTGGAGGTTAAAACCATGGGAATAGTTTCAGGTTTTAAAAACTTTTTCATCGGTGAAGATGAAGAGCCGGAAATCTATCAGGCACATCCGGAGAATAATGAAGTTCAGGAGGACAGAGAAATGTTCAGAGATAGTAACAGCGTTGAGTATAATCAGGCACCGGTACAGACACCTACATATGACAGAAAGCCAGCAGCAGTTATGCAGCTCGTTCTTGCCAGACCAAAGACTTTCCAGGAAGTTAAGTCTATCGGTGATGAGATAAATGCACAGAAGACGGTTATCCTTAACCTCGAAACTGTAAGCAATGATGTAGGAACAAGGATTGTTGACTTCCTTTCAGGCGTTTCCTATGCTAACAGAGGCACTATGAAGCTTATCGCTGCAAAGACCTTTGCTATTCTTCCTGAGGTAGTTGCTTACGGCGGTGCTGATATTGCTCAGGAGCTCGAGAAGAACGGTTACAACTTCTGATAATGAACCCAAAGAGGTTTTCTTTTCTTAATAATATAACTGAACAAGACAGACTGCTTTTGTGCCATATTGTTGAAATGGCGCAGAATGCACAGGAAAAGTATGTGAACAGGTTCACGTTCTTTCTTGATGAAAGACAGCAGGAGCTTTGTAAACAGGTGCTTGCTTCGGAAAAGCTTGATAATTATACTCTTTGGGGCGGTTATGAAACAGCCGAAAGAAAGATCATAGGCTTTTTCCCTTCTGAAAGTGGATCTGATAATAGTTCCTTTCCGATCAGGTCTGTTAACTTTACTTACCGTAAAACAGATAAACTGTCTCACAGAGATTTTCTCGGCGCGCTTATGAGCCTGCAAATCGAAAGATATTGTGTGGGCGATATAATTGTAGGCGAGGGCAGTACTAATGTGCTTGTCACAGACAAGATCTCGGACAGAGTTGTATACGAGATCAGCAAGATCGGCAGAGTCGGTGTTAAATCGCAGTACGCTTTTGACCAAAGCGTTGTCCCGAATGTTCAGATGTCTGAACTCGACGGCACAGTTGCATCACTGCGTGCAGATTGCATCGTCAGCTTTGCTTTGCGTATTTCAAGAGAAAAAGCTGCTTCGCTTATCAAACAGCTTGGCATAAGCGTAAATCATATGATAAGCTATAAGGCTGATACAATTTTGAATGAATCTGATGTGTTTTCAGTAAAAGGTCATGGTAAGTTTGTTTTAAAGTCTATAAACGGTGTATCAAAAAAAGAGAGGATACACGTTACGTTGTGTAAATTCATTTAGGAGGGTACTTGTTATGTTTAATCCAAACAATATCAGAAACAAAGGCTTCAGTGTACAGAAAAGCGGTTATAGCACTGATGAGGTTTCTGATTATCTGCATGATGTGGCTGATGATTATGCTGCACTTGTAAAAGAGAACCAGGAGAAAGATGCAAAGATCGAAAAGCTGGTCGAGAAAGTAAATGAACTGCTTGCTGATAAGGATGCTATTACTGACGCTCTTGTAAATGCGCAGAAAGAAGCTCGCAAGATAATCAATGATGCAAAGCAGCAGTCAAAAGAAATGGTTGACGGTGCTAAGAGCGAGCAGATGCGTCTTGCTGAGCAGAGTGCTGCTGAGTGCGAGAGGATCGTTACCGAGCACAAGGAAAAGTGCGCACAGCTTATAAGAGATAATACAGCTGTTACCGAAAAGAAGATAAATACCATCAGAGCTGCTTATGAGGATGAGCTTGCAAGATACAAGCAGCTTCAGGCTGATGTTACATATTTCAAGGCAAATCTTATCGAGCTTTATAAGGAGCAGATCCAGCTCGTTATGGATCTTCCGACAATGACTGAGGAAGAACTTGACGAGTATGAGTCGTCTTTTGATGAGAATGGCAACTATGTTCCGAAAGAGGCAGAGCCAGCTGTTTCAAAGCCGGCAGAGGAAGAGAAAGATGCTGCTCCTGTAGCTGATAACGCAGCAAATGCAGCTGCTGAAAGCGAGGCTGCAAGAGTTGATAAGATACTCAATACCGGGTCGTTTGAGCCAGTTATTCCAAAGAGCACACTCAACGATCTGCAGTTTGGAAAGAATAATTGATCAACAAGGCTCTGTAACCAAACATATAAGTTTGAATACAGAGCTTTTTCTTGGTATAAATAATTATGCTGCCGGTGCGTAGGCAAAAGGACGAGTGCGATGTTTGTTTTTTCTCTTGTGCTGATTGCTGTTCTGATATTAGCAGATCAGTTGATCAAGATCATAGTAAATTCCTGTATAGATATTGGCGGAGTTGTTGAGGTGATCAAGTTTGGCGATTTCAAACTGTTCAGCCTTGAACACGTCAGAAACAGCGGCGCAGCATGGAGTATTATGCAGGGCAAGACATGGTTCCTTGTAGGTGTTCCGCTGATCGTTTGCGGTTTAGGTGTATACTATATGTACAGGCAAAGAGATAAGAGCAGATTACAGCTGGTCTCTCTTGCTATGCTTGTAGCAGGCGGTATCGGTAACCTTATTGACAGAGTCAGACTTCACGAGGTCATAGACTATATAAAGTTTGAACCTGTAAAGTTCCCGGTATTTAATTTTGCAGATATTTGTGTAGTTGTCGGCGCTCTTATTTTTGCTATTTATATTATTTTCCTTGATAAACCGGATAAGGAAAGCAAAGCAGATATAGAAAAAAATGATGTTCACAGTGATGATATAACGGAGAGCACCGATGAATGAGCTGTTCTTTAAGGCATCTGCTGAAAACATAGGAACAAGAATAGATAAGTTTCTTGCTGACAGTGATAGTGATCTATCAAGAAGCGCTATACAAAAGCTTATTGACGATAAACAGATTATTTGCAACGGCAAGCCCGTAAGCAAGAATTATAAGCTGAAAGATAATGACGAGATCACAGTTATCGTTCCCGAGCCCGTGGAACTTGATGTTATTGCCCAGGATATTTCCCTGGAAATTGTATACGAGGACGATGACCTGCTTGTTGTAAATAAACCTAAAGGCATGGTCGTTCACCCTGCTGCCGGAAACTATACTGGTACGCTTGTAAATGCTCTTTTATTTCACTGCAAGGGCAGACTGTCTTCAATAAATGGTGTCATAAGACCCGGCATCGTACATCGTATTGATAAGAATACAAGCGGTCTGCTTATCGTAGCCAAAAACGATATTTCACATAACAAGCTTGCCGAGCAGATAAAAGCTCACAGCTTTACAAGAGAATATATGGCTGTCGTTACCGGCAGATTAAAGGATAAAAACGGTACTATTGACGCGCCTATTGGCAGAAGTAAATACGACCGTAAAAAAATGTGTGTTACCGAGCTTAACTCAAAGAATGCAATTACGCATTACGAGGTAATTGAAGATTATCATGACTGCTCACTTGTAAGGTTTAGGCTTGAAACAGGCAGAACTCATCAGATAAGAGTGCATTGTGCGTATATCGGTCACGCAGTCTACGGTGATGATGTATACGGCAAAGCTGTCAAGGGCTTGCAGGGACAATGCCTGCATGCAAAGAAAATCGGCTTTATCCACCCGACAACAGGTGAGTATATGGAGTTTGACAGCGAGCTTCCCGATTATTTCATAAGTGTGCTGAATAGGCTCAAAAAAATGTGTTGAGGAAAATATGTTTGAAGATATAAGTAAAGTATTGCTCATTACAGATATGGACGGAACATTCCTGCCCGCAAGCAAGATACCTGGCAAGAAAACGCTTGATGCTGTAAATAGATTTCAGCAGGCAGGCGGAAGGTTTTCCATAGCAACAGGAAGGTCTTTGCAGGCTTCACAGCAGTATTTTGATACTGTCAGCGTTAACTGTCCAATTATTATGTGCAACGGCGGTATGATATACGATATCAACAGTAAAGAGCAGATATATGATGTGTATGTTCCACGTGGAACAAGAAATATAGTTAAACAGATACTTGCGGATAACGACTATGTCGGCTGTGAGGTATTAAGGCTCGATAATGTCTATGTTCCGCAGTTAACGCCGCTTGAGGAAAAACATATCCGCATCTGCAAGGTCGAAAACCCTGTGCTGTGCGGTGTCGATGATATTCCTGATGATTGGTATAAGGTGCTTTTTGCTGTTGAGCCGAAGAATATGCAAAGGCTTATTGATTATGTTCAGTCGCAGGGCTTTGACGGGGTTGATTTTGTAAGATCGGCTCCCGAGTATTATGAGATACTTCCGCAGAATATATCAAAAGGCTATGCGCTCAAAATGATGCGCGAAGTCTGTGATATGCAGGATTTCACATTTGTTTCTGTTGGCGACTATAACAATGATATTGAAATGATCTGTCAGGCAGATATCGGTTTTTGTCCTTCAAACGCTGCACCCGATGTCAAAGCCGCAGCGGATATTATCCTTGAACAGTCCTGTGAACAGGACGCAGTTGCAGCAGTAGTTGAGTATATTTTTAATAAAACTAATAATAAATAATTGGAGGTTTAAGTATGGACGCAGTACTCAAAAAACAGCTTGAAATCACCGCCTGCAAGATACGTCTTGGTATCATTGAAGGTGTTTTCAATGCAAAATCCGGACATCCGGGCGGTTCGCTTTCGATTGCAGATGTTATGACATATCTGTATTTTGCAAGAATGAACGTATATCCTGATAAGCCGGACGAACCACAGAGGGACAGACTTGTTCTTTCAAAGGGACATACAGCACCCGCACTGTATTCAGCACTTGCACAGAAAGGATTTTTCTCAAAGGACGAACTTAAAAGTCTTCGTCATATCGGCGCAATGCTTCAGGGTCATCCCTGCATCACGATACCGGGTGTAGATATGTCATCAGGCTCACTCGGTCAGGGTATATCCGTTGCCTGCGGAATGGCTCTTTCGGGCAAGATCACAAACGATACCTACAAGGTTTACACAATTCTTGGTGACGGCGAGATAGAAGAAGGTCAGGTCTGGGAGGCTGCAATGTTTGCATCGCACTACAAGCTTGATAATCTTGTTGCTATCGTTGATAACAACGGCTTGCAGATAGACGGCAAAGTCGAGGACGTTATGAGCATTTATCCTATCGCCGAGAAGTTTGAGGCGTTCGGCTGGCATGCTATAAATGCCGATGCTCATGATTTCGATTCTCTTGAAAAAGCATTCAACGAAGCTGAAAACATTGTAAATCAGCCTGTTGTTATCATTCTCAAGAGCGTTAAGGGTAAGGGCGTTTCCTTTATGGAGAATAACGTTGCATGGCACGGCTCTGCTCCTAATAAGGAACAGTATGACCAGGCAGTTGCAGAACTGACTGCACAACTTAAAGAACTGGAGGGTTAAGCAATGGCAGATGTAAAGAAGATTGCTACAAGAGAGAGCTACGGCAACGCTCTTGCAGAGCTTGGCGATAAATATGAAAATCTTTATGTTTTTGATGCTGACCTTGCTGCTGCAACAAAAACAGGTATATTCAAGAAGAAATTCCCTGACAGATTTTTTGACTGCGGAATTGCTGAGTCCAATATGATGGGTGTTGCTGCCGGTATGGCTACAACAGGCAAGATCCCGTTTGTTTCAACATTTGCTATGTTTGCCGCAGGCAGAGCATTTGAGCAGGTAAGAAACTCTATCGGTTATCCGCATCTCAATGTAAAGATAGGTGCGACGCACGCAGGTATCTCCGTAGGTGAGGACGGTGCAACGCATCAGTGCAACGAGGATATTGCTCTTATGAGAACTATCCCGGGTATGACTGTTATCATTCCTGCTGATGACGTTGAGGCAAAGGCTGCTGTTGAGGCTGCTATAAATTATGAAGGCCCCGTTTATATGCGCTTCGGAAGGCTTGCAGTGCCTGTATTCAACGATCCCGATACCTATAAGTTTGAGATAGGAAAAGGTATAAAGCTTCGTGACGGTAATGACATAACAATAGTAGCAACAGGTCTGATGGTATATGAGGCAATTGAAGCAGCAAAAACCCTTGCACAGCAGGGTATTGAGGCTACGGTCATCAATATACACACAATAAAGCCTATTGATAAGGATATCATTATCGAGGCTGCAAAGAAAACAGGTCTTGTGCTTACAGTTGAGGAGCATAGCGTAATCGGCGGACTTGGCGAAGCTGTTTGCGATGTTCTTTGCGAAAACTATCCTACAAAGGTTGTTAAGATCGGCGTTAATGATGAGTTTGGTCATTCAGGCCCTGCGGTCGAGCTTCTCAAGCAGTACGGCCTGTGTGCTGAAAACATTGTAAATAAGGCTGTTGAGGCTGTAAGATCAAAGTAATTACAAATAAAACGAGCTGATGTTTGTTTTGAACAAGCATCAGCTTTTTTATGTTTTAACAGATTAAGATCAAAACGAGTATAATAAGCAGGGAGGTGTGCGTATGAGTGCATTCAAGCGTTCAAAAAGGTGCAGGCTTTCTTATGTACTGCTTGCTATACTGGTATTATTGCTGTCTTTGGTATCGTATTTTTGCTGTCAGCTTTGCATACATATCGATGATATAAGCAGGTATGAAAGCAAGCTTTTGGCAACGCGCATAATCAATTCAGCAGTCAAGGAATCGCTGAAGAATATTGATGTTGATGAACTTATATCGGAGAAATACGATAGTACCGGAAAACTACAGAGTCTGTCACTTGACCATATCAAAACTAATAAAATCAATAATATCATATCCGAATCCGTCACCGATATGATGAATAAATACGAAGATAAAGGCTTTAAGGTTCCGATAGGTACACTTTCGGGGATAACATTTTTAAGCGGCAGGGGATTTGACCTTGAATTAAGACTTCATCAGCTTGGTGCAGTTTCAACGCAAATGCACTCCGATTTTGTTTCCTGCGGGATAAATCAATCCAAATACCGCGTTTTTATTGAGATAAAAGTAGAATTAAGTGCAGTATTGCCGATAAAATCAACAGACATATGTGTAAAATCTGATTATCTTATTGCTGAAAAAATAATCGTAGGTGAAGTTCCCGGTTCGTATGTTTCATTTTGATTGTTAAAGTTGTACTTTTACTCCTTCAGCGCCTGTACCATATCTATCTTTTTTATCCTGCGTGAGAGCAAAATGGTGGTGAACGCCGTGCAGATAAAGACAGTAAGGCAAACTATCACAATGCTGATGCTTTTCAATGCCGAGTATATCTTTATAGTGTCATTTGAAAATGTTGCACAGTATATCTCGAGAAATTTTGTGCCAAGCGGTATGCCCAGCAGAGTGCCCATAACAAGTATGATGATATTCTCAAATGATGCAAGCTTTCGTATCTCACCAAAATGGAAACCGAGGACACGGAATGTATTGTATTCTTTAGCCCTTTCAAGAAAGCTCAGGATACTTAAATTATAAAGTACAATAACAACGAGTACAAATGCCACGGCTTTCATCATTATGAAGACTCCGTTTATCTTCTTTTGGAATTCTTCCAGATTGCTTTTTTGCTGTTTGGATGTTATCACTTGTGATATGCGAGAGTCTTCGCTGATGCTTTTTATATCGTTTGTTTCACCGCAGAGAATATGCGAGGGACGAAACTGAGCACCTGCATCTGTCCAGCGCTGTGAGCCTATGTAAAACGTCTGTGGCATTCCTGATGCAACAATGCCGTCTATTGTAAAACTAAAGCTTTCAGCTGATAATGATGGGAAAAGCTCGACAGTATCGCCTTTTTGTATACCAAGGCTATCTGCCATACCCTGCGTGATATAAGCACCGCCTTCATCCAGATCATCTCCGTCAGTTGTTTTCAATGCTATATAGTCACCGCCTGAAAATACTGTAACGGGTTTGAAACTGATATCACTATCATCAATTGTGATCCTGCTTTGGACTGTCTGGATAAGCTGTCCGTCAAGCTGCTTGGTAAGCATAGCGGTCTGCTGCGGTGTGTTTGACCTGTCAAGTGTTAGCTTGTAAGAATATACAAATTCCTCTGAATAGCTCTTTGAGCTGAGATTCTTTACCGAATCAGGTGTGCCTGTACCGATCATAAGCAGCATAAAGCTACCGCACACACTTATGATCCCAAGTACAATACGCGATTTATGCACAGATGCATCTCTTAAAGTCCACTTCATTCCAAATCCGGTCCTGTTTCGGATATGTCTGCTCTTCTCGATAAACGTAGGCTTTGAACGAGCGGCTTTGCTCTTTGAGTCTTCTGCGGGCAGACCGATAAGAGCCTTCCTTGCTGCAAATACAGATGTCAGCAGCGAAAGCAGGATGATCATAATTATTACAATAAGCGACCATATTGTATGTTCTGTTTCCCACTTGGGCAGAGAGATAAGCGCCATCTGTGATCTGCGTATGGCAGCAGTAAAGGGGAATGATAAAGCAAAACCAAGTCCTGTCCCGACAATGCCGACCATTAACCCGTACAGTGAGTAGTATACTGTAAGCTTTGCACTTGAAAAACCCAAAGATTTAAGCGTGGTTATATCGGAGCTTTGTGCATCTATCAGCCGCTTTATCATAGTGCGCATCGACAGTACGGAAAGAAGTATAAACAGTGCAGAAAACAACATAGATACACGTTTTAAATTGTCTGCCTGATTGCTGACAAACGCTACATCAAAGAGGGTATCTCTGTCATAATATGCGATAAATCTTTCACCGAGAAGTTCATTTATGTTGTTTTTTACCTCTGAATTGCTGCTCTTTATTTCAAGCAGGTTGCAGTTTATTCCGATACCGAGCTTTTCTGTGAGATCATCGCTGATAAATCCATAGCCGTATTGTTTGTGCTCGGGAATATAATAATCGTTAGTCCCTACATAATGCGCCCTCTCTGCTGACATGACAATGCCTGCAACTGTAGGGCTAACAGTCTTTCCGCCGTATGATATATCTATCGTTTGTCCGATAGTTATATCGTTTTTTTCGGCATATTCCGTGTCGAGCCATATACTGTTTTTTAGTGTGCTGTTGTATTCTTCTCCGCTTATCAGCTTCATTTGTGAAATGCCTTTACTGTCTATTGTATCAAGGCTGAGGTAAGTATCTTTGCCGCCATTTTCCGAGGTCGCCGTGAACCTCAACCGCTTTGACACTTCGGATACACCGTTCATTTTCTCTATCTGAACAATATCATCATCAGTAAAGTATGATGCAAATACCCATTCGTCCGCAAGGTTTGTTTCCTTTGAGTATGAGTCAAAGCCATATTCAATGCCGCGCCATATCCCTTCAAGTCCGCTGTAAATTACGACCGAAAGCATTGCCAGCAGCAGTACACACGCAAATTGCAGCTTGAACTGTTTTACGCTTCTAATCATTTTTTTGAATAAAAAAACCATTTGTTATCTCCTTTATTCTATCATACAGCCTTGTTTTCTATTATCGGCTGACTGACTCTTTCATCTGATACGATTTTTCCATCTCGCAGACGTATAACATGATCGGCTATTTTTGCTATATCGGGATTATGCGTTACGACTACAACTGCGGTTTCATTATTTTGTGAGTATTTCTTCAAAAGCTCATAGATCATTTCGCCCGTTACAACATCGAGCGCTCCTGTTGGCTCGTCACAAAGCAGCAGTTTTGGCGATTTTGCAACAGCTCTTGCAATAGCGACTCTTTGCATTTCACCTCCTGAAAGCTGATTTGGAAAGCTCTTCATTCTCTTTTCAAGTCCGACTTCTTTCAACGCATTTGCTGCTTTACCGGTGTTTCCGTTAAGCTCGGCAGCTATGCCGACATTTTCGTACGCAGTCAGGTTTTCAACAAGGTTGTAAAACTGAAAAACAAAGCCAACATTTTTTCTGCGGTAGTCTGTCAGCTTTTTCTCCGATAATCCGGAAATATCCTCGCCATTTATTAGTATCTGTCCGCTTGTCGGTCTGTCCATTCCGCCGAGCATATTCAGCATTGTGCTTTTCCCAGAGCCCGATGGCCCGAGTATGACCGTGAATTCCCCCGTTCTGATCTCTGCGCTTATTCCGCCGAGTGCTGCGATCTCCTCGCTGCCCGATCTGTACTTTTTTATGACGTTTTTGATGCATATCATAGTTTTCCCCTCTCTTTTTTATAATTTTTTAAAGCGACACACTTGTGTAACTTCTGATGATATGATATAATAAGAATATCACAATGTCAACAGAAATTGCGAAAGATACACGATTTTGCATTTTATGTGTCACTTTTGGGAGGAAAGGCTATGAACGATTCAAAGAACCCCTCGGCGGTCAGATCAAAAGCGCTTATTTGCGATGCACTAATCCGCCTTATGCAGCAGCACCCATATGAAGAGATAACCGTTAAGCAGATAGCACTTGAGGCAAAGCTTGTCAGAAAAACCTTTTATCGCAACTTTGATTCAAAGGAGGACGTGCTTGAGTCGATCTTTGACACTCTTGTAAATGAATACAAAATACATCTCATCATGCTAAATAAAACTTTGCCTATTGATATGATATTTGAATTCTGCTTGCAGCACAAACAGCTTCTCTTGCTTTTTGACAAAAACAATATGATGTATCGTATACTTCAAAAGCTTAACGATACTCTGCCTGAAAAGCACGAAGAGCTTGTGGCGATGGGTGCTTTTCCGCAGGAGCTTTTTGGTGAGCTTGATCCATACTATCTTATATCCTTGAATACAGGCGGTGCATGGAACGTTATATGCAGATGGGTACGCGCAGGAATGAAGGATGATCCTAAAAAGATATCTGCCGAGCTTACCGAATATATCATAAAGATGGGCGCTTTTGCACAAAAACTGAAAACATCTCAGAATTGATCTGAAAAAATAACTATAATAAGTATTGAACATAACTGCAGGATATGCTATACTAATACTATAAAACTTTGTAAAGTAAGCTATGGAGAAAACAATGGAAAAGAATAGTGCTAAAAAAAGGATAGATGAGCTTGTTGAAATACTGAACTATCATGCCCATCTTTACTATGTTGAGGACCGCAACGAGATATCCGATTATGAATATGATATGCTGCAAAGAGAGCTGAAACAGCTTGAAACGCAGTTTCCGGATCTGATAAGAAAAGACTCTCCGACTCAGCGCGTGGGCGGTGCGCCTGTTTCAATATTTGAAAAGGTTACCCACAAAGTGCAGATGGGTTCGCTTCAGGATGTTTTTTCTTTTGAAGAGGTCCGCAGCTTTGTTGATACAGTAAGAAAAACAGTTGATGATCCGCATTTCGTGGTTGAGCCTAAAATCGACGGCCTTTCTGTATCGCTTGAATACCATAACGGTGAGTTTTCTGTTGGCTCTACACGAGGTGACGGATTTGTAGGCGAGGACGTTACTAAAAACCTCATGACAGTCAAGAGTATCCCCGTGACGATCTCCGAAAAGCTGCCTCTTATCGAGGTCAGAGGCGAAACATATATGCCAAGAGATGTTTTCCTTGACCTTGTAAAAGAGCAGGAGGAAAATGATGAGCAGCCATTTAAAAATCCTCGTAATGCGGCTGCAGGTTCACTTCGCCAGAAAGACCCAAAGATCGCAGCAAAACGTAAACTTGATATTTTTGTATTCAACGTTCAGCAGATAGAGGGCAAAAACCTTTCATCGCACAAGCAGTCACTTGATTATATCAAGCAGCTCGGGTTTAAAACTATTCCCGATTATGTCAGAGTTTCCACCGCTGATGAAATAATCTCACAAATTCAGAAGATCGGTGAAAAGCGTTTCGAGCTGCCGTTTGATATTGACGGTGTAGTTGTCAAGGTCGATGATTTTGCGCAGCGTGAACAGCTTGGCTCAACGGCAAAGGTACCTAAATGGGCGGTTGCATACAAATTCCCGCCTGAAGAGAAAAACTCAAAGCTGCTTGATATCGAGCTTAATGTAGGCAGAACAGGTGTAGTCACGCCAGTTGCTGTATTTGAACCTGTCTTTCTTGCAGGTACGAGCGTTTCAAGAGCTACACTGCACAATCAGGATTTTATAAAAGAGAAGAATATCAGCATCGGTGATACGATCCGCGTAAGGAAAGCAGGGGATATCATTCCCGAAGTGCTTGGCAGCGTGGAAAAACACTCAGACGGTGTTTTCACCCTGCCTGATACCTGCCCCGTATGCGGCTCAAAGCTTGTAAAAAGTGATGAAGAAGCTGCGATCCGCTGCCCGAATGTTGATTGCCCTGCACAGATATTCAGAAGCATTGTTCATTTTGCATCAAAGGGTGCTATGAATATCGACGGGCTTGGTCCGCAAATCGTTAAGGTACTGCTTGACAATAAGCTTATAAGCTCGGTCGCTGACCTTTATAAGCTGCGTATGTCAGACATCACAGAGCTTGACAACTTCAAGGAGAAGTCTGCCAATAATCTTCTTACCGCAATAGAAAACTCCAAAAGCAACTCGCTTGACAGACTAGTTTTTGCACTTGGCATAAGAAATATCGGTCAGGCATCTGCAAAGCTTTTGTGCGATAAGTTCGGCGACCTTGATAATATAATGAATGCATCTGCTGAGCAGATAGCCGAGATCGACGGCTTTGGAGATGTTATGGCTGCAAGTGTGTATAAGGCTTTTCACGAGGAACATATGATAAAACTTGTTGAAAGTCTAAAGAGCTATGGCTTAAACACAAGTTATGTTAAAACCCAGGTCGATGACAGGTTTGCTGGAAAAACCTTTGTGCTGACAGGCACACTTCCAACGCTCAAACGTGATGAGGCAAAAGCGCTTATCGAAAAATATGGCGGCAAGGCATCCGGTTCGGTATCTAAAAAGACTGATTATGTCCTTGCAGGTGAAGAAGCAGGAAGCAAGCTTACAAAGGCGCAGGAGCTTGGTATTGAGATCATTACCGAGGAACAATTCAGAAAAATGATAGAGTGATCATTATGACTGTAGATGTTGACAGAATAGCACAGCTTTCAATGCTGGAGATACTGCCTGAACAAAAGAGCAGATTTGAAAAGCAAATGAACGATATAGTTGAAATGGCAGATGTTTTACTCGCTGTTGATGAGCAAGATGCTGATATTGAGCAGCATTTTGCTGATTTAAGGCAGGATATAGTTACACAAAGCTGTATGACACAACAAAGTGTTGCAAACAATGCACCGAGCTTTAAGAACGGCTGCTTTTGTGTTCCTAAAACAGTGGAGTAGCAGCTATGGAATTATTTGAATATAAGGCTTTTGAACTTGCACAAATGTTAACGGATAAACAGATATCCTCATCTGAACTTGTTTCGGCATATATCAACAGAATAAATACTGTTGATAAAAAACTGAATGCATTTATCACAAAATGCTTTGATGATGCACTTGAACAAGCGCGGATAATAGACCAAAAACGCGTGAGCGGCGCGAATTTGCCCCTGATCGCAGGTATCCCTATCGGCATAAAAGATAACATCAGCGTCAAAGGGCTTAAAATGACCTGCGGTTCTAAAATGCTTGAAAACTATGTTGCACCCTACGATGCAGCAGTTATTGAAAAACTCAGGCAAAGCGGCGGCATAATGCTCGGTAAGATGAATATGGACGAGTTTGCGATGGGCTCTTCTAATCAGACCTCGTATTTTGGCGCTTGCCGCGATCCGTATGATACCTCAAAAGTTTCAGGCGGATCCTCTGGCGGATGTGCTGCCGCGGTCAGCGCAGGAGAGGCAGCTTATGCACTTGGATCCGATACAGGCGGTTCGATAAGACAGCCTTCAGCTTTCTGTGGAACTGTCGGTTTTAAGCCAACTTACGGTACTGTTTCACGATATGGATTAACTGCTTTTGCATCTTCATTTGACCAGATCGGAACTGTCTGCAAATGTGTCAAGGATACGGCTATGCTTTTTGATGTTATATCAGGCAAAGATCATCGTGATTCAACATCGGTCGATAAGAAGTACAACTGTTATAATTCATTGTGCAGCGATGCTTATGGCTTAAAAATAGGTGTTCCGCGTGAACTTTTTGAAAGCGTTTCTCACCCCGATATTATTGATAGCTTTAACAGATCTGTTAGTCTGTTTAAAGATTCAGGTGCGCAGATAATTGATATAAGCATTGAAAACACAAAGCTCGCACTTGCGGCTTATTATGTGATTTCATCGGCTGAAGCCTCGTCAAATCTCGGGCGCTTTGATGGAGTACGCTTCGGTTATCGCGCCAAAGATTGTAAAGATATAAATGATATTTTCATTAGATCTCGTACACAGGGCTTTGGTGATGAGTGTAAAAGACGTATTATGCTCGGAACATTTGTACTGAGTGCAGGATTCTATGATGATTACTATAAAAAAGCTCTTGCTGCTGCAAAAATGATAACTAAACATTTGAACAGTTTATTTGAGCAGGTCGATATCATTGCCCTGCCGACCTCGCCCGAAACCGCTTTTGCGGTCGGTGACAAACTTGACGATCCTGTTAAAATGTATCAAAGTGATATTTTCACGGTATTTGCTAATATTGCAGGCATTCCTGCAATAAGCGTTCCCTGCGGAGTTGATAAAAACGGGTTGCCTATCGGGCTGCAGCTTATGTCTAAACGATTTGATGAGCAGATCCTGCTCAATGCAGCTTATGCTTTTGAATCCGCGTTTGAAGGCATACCAAAACCCGGGCTGTGAACGGAGGATATGAAATGTCACAATATAATACGGTCATAGGGCTTGAAACACACGCAGAGCTTAATACAAAAACCAAAATATTCTGCGGCTGCAAAAATGAGTTTGGCAGCAAGTCAAATACTAATGTTTGCCCTGTTTGCCTCGGACTGCCCGGGGCTTTGCCTGTGCTGAACCGCTCGGTCGTAGAGTACGCAGTCAGAATGGGTCTTGCGCTCAACTGTACGATCAAAGGAGTTTCGCATATGGATAGAAAGAATTATTTTTATCCCGATCTTCCAAAAGCGTATCAGATCTCGCAGTCCTTTGTCCCAATTTGTGAAAATGGTTTTGTTGAGTTCTGGTATGACGGGCAGGTGAGAAGAGTCCGCATTGAAAGGATACATATCGAAGAAGATGCAGGAAAGCTTGTTCACGCAGGCGATCGTGCAGAAGAAACGTATATTGATCTTAACCGCTGCGGTGTGCCTCTGATCGAGATAGTTTCCAAGCCTGACCTCAGATCGTCAGGTGAGGCATATGCTTACCTTAAAACACTCAAGGCTATACTTGCTTATCTGGGTATATGTGATTGTCAAATGCAGGAAGGCTCGATAAGATGTGATGTTAACGTATCTGTGAATAAAGAGGGCGAAGCGCTTGGTACCCGCTGCGAAATGAAAAATGTCAACAGCTTTTCAGCTGTATCAAGGGCAATAGATTATGAATCTGACCGACAGACAGAGCTTTTGAAAAGCGGAGAAAGTATACATCAGCAGACTTTTCGCTGGGATGATATAAAGGGCAAAAACTATCTTATGCGCAGCAAAGAGAACGCTGACGATTACAGATATTTCCCCGAACCTGATATACCAAGTGTATTTATCAGTGAAAGTGATATAAATAAGCTCGCAGAAACTATCCCCGAGCTTCCGAATGCAAAGATGATAAGATATGTCACCGAGTATGGTCTTGATACAAAAGAGGCTGAATATATCGCCTTTGACCAAAGCCTTTCGCAGTTTTTCGATGAGTGCATAAACACCCATAAATATCCCGCTAAAAGCTATTGCAGCTGGATAATGGGGGAACTTGCAAAACATCTTAATGCTTCACAGAAGGTTCTGTCACAGACAAAGCTTACATCTGCAATGCTTAATGATCTGCTTGACGCTGTAAACAGTAATGTTATCTCCAATTCAGCAGCAAAATCCGTATTTGAAGTTTTGCTTGAAAAAGGCGGAGAGGTCGATAGCATCATAGCCGAGCTTGGTCTTGCACAGATCAGCGATACGAAAACGCTTGAAAGTATCGCAAAGCAGGTAATAGACAACAACGAAAAAACCGTGCAGGATTATCACAGCGGAAGATCCAATGCACTCGGTTTTTTGATAGGGCAGTGCATGAAGCACTCAAACAACAAAGCTAATCCTGTCAAAGTTAAAGAGATACTTCTTACTTTGTTAGGTTAGTATAGATACTATTTGAAGGAGGTGTTAGAAATGGCATTTTGTCCTATATGCGGTGAGCAGGTTTCTGATAACGCACCAAACTGTCCAAAGTGCGGAGCTCCGCTTGGAAGCAACGCAAATCATAACAACACACAGCAGGCTGTCAATGACTTTGTGAATAACTTGAATAACACAGCTGATTATTCAAGTCAGATGGACGCAAATGACATCGAACAGAATAAGGTCATGGCTATTCTTGCTTACATAGGTGTTCTGGTGTTTATCCCGATTTTTGCTGCTCCGCAGTCAAAGTTCGCGCGTTTCCACGCAAATCAGGGACTTACGCTTTTCATATTTGAGGTAGCTTACGGTCTTATTATGACAGTCCTTGGTGCAACAGTCGGAAGAGTACCTGTTGCAGGTGCTATAATCCTTGCTGTTTGCGGCTTGGTCGGACTTATCTGGCTTATCCTTATAATCTGCGGTATTGTTAATGCAGTCAACGGTAAAGCTAAGGAACTGCCTGTTCTGGGCAATATTCATCTGATGAAATGATTTAGTATCCGCAAAAAGCACCTGTGCATTTACAACAATGCAAAGGTGCTTTTTTGTGCAACTAAACAGGGACTGCTGCACAACGCAGCGGTCCCTGTAATTTTTTGAACATATTGGATTATAGTTTAGCAGTCACTTTAATTCAACGACAGTTACGCCGTCCTCGCCCTCGCCGTACAGACCTTTGCGAGAGGATTTAACAGATGGATGGTGTTTCAAGTGCGCTCTTATTGCATTTTTCAATATGCCCGTACCTTTGCCGTGGATTATTGTCACCACTCCGACTCCCGACATTACAGCATCATCAATAAAACTATCGACCGCATAAACACCGTCATCAGCAGCATATCCTCGTATATCAAGCTCTGTTGAAGCTTTTCGCGTCATTCTGCTTTCGACACCCTTAGTCGATACACCGCTTGCCCGATTTGATTTAGAAGTTTTTACAGGCTTTTGCTTTTCGACAAGGCGAAGCTTGCTTACCTCGACCTTTGATTTCATGACGCCTATCTGCACAAAGCAGTATCCCTTATTATCAGGCGGAGTTATCACGATACCGTTGCGCTTTGTATCCCATACAAGCACTCTGTCGCCCTTAACAAGCGCTCTTGGAAGAACATAGCCGTCATCTTCCTGCTCGATAACAGGATTTGCTTCAAGATAAAGCTTGTTCATCGTAGACTTTTGTTTGTGACGCGCATCGATCGCCCTTTGCGTAAAGCTTTCTTTTTCCTTTTCCTTGCGCAGCTGATCAAGTTCGTCAACAAGCGCCTGCGACTCTCTTTGGACTCTGCGTACTATTTCCTGTGCTTCAAGCTGGGCACGTTCAAGGATATCTGCTTTTTCCTTTGCAAATCTCTCTTTTTCCGTTTCAAGCTCGTCCTTGAGTGCCTGTGCCTCACGCTTATACTCCTGAGCCTGACGATTGTTTTTCTCAAGCTCAAGCCTTGTTTTTTCAAGGTCATCGAGTATGTTTTCAAACTTCTTGTTTTCTGATGAAATAAGTGAGTTTGCATGTTTTATGATATCATCGTCTATCCCCAGACTGCGTGATATCTCAAATGCATTTGACTTGCCGGGAAAACCAATTACAAGGTTGTAAGTCGGTTTAAGAGTTTCAACGTCAAACTGACAGCTTGCATTTTGTACGCCGTCTGTATCAATAGCATACATTTTTATCTCCTGATAATGTGTTGTTGTCACAAGCGTTGATCTAAACATTTTTATTCGGTCGATGATAGAGACTGCAAGCGCTGCACCCTCAACAGGATCGGTACCCGAACCAAGCTCATCAAGCAGAACAAGGCTGTCGCTGTCAGCCTCATCAAGAATATGTTTTATAGTGCTGATATGCGATGAAAAAGTTGAAAGGTCATTTTCTATAGACTGCTGATCGCCAATGTCTACCAGAACTTTTTTATAGATCGAGATCCTGCTTCCGTCAGATGCAGGTATCAGCATACCGCACATTGTCATCAGCGTGAGTAAACCGACAGTTTTCAACACGACTGTTTTACCGCCCGTGTTTGGTCCTGTGATGACAAGTGCATTATAATCTGTGCCTATTGAGAAGTTGATCGGCACGACTTTCTTTTCATCTATCAGTGGATGTCTGGCTTTGTTAAGTATGATCACTCCGTCATCTGATATTTCAGGTTCCATAGCTTTCATATCAGCGGCAAGATTTGCTTTTGAAAAATAAACATCAAGCTCACAGAAAGCATTGTAGCTTGATATAAGCTGATCCTTAAGCTGACCGCACTCTGAAGAAAACTCGGTCAGTATGCGGTGTATCTCGTCCTGTTCCTGTCCAAGCAGGATACGAATATCATTATTTGCTTCGACTACACTCATCGGTTCGATAAAAAGGGTAGAGCCTGTCGCAGAAATGTCATGCACGAGACCGTCAACATTACCCTTGAATTCACGCTTTACAGGTATAACAAATCTGCCGTCACGGATAGTGACGATAGACTCCTGCATATATTTCTTTCCCTCGCTTGACTTTATCATCTTGTCAAGTGATTCTCTTATTGACAGCTGTGAACGCGATATTTTGCGCCTGATGCTGCGAAGTTCGGGACTTGCATCATCTGAAAGCGAGTTTTCGTCGATTATAGCGTCATTGAGCCTGCGCAGCAGGGAAGTGTCGGGGAAAAGGCTTTCAAACAGATAACCAAGTACTATGTCCTTGTTTTCAAGCTGGTCAAACCATTTTACCAGCACATCTGTCTGCATAAGGACACGGCGTACCTCCATAAGTTCTTTTATTGACAGTATGCCGCCCTGTTCGGCTCTTTTTGCTATCGCACTGATGTCATTTACTTTGTAAAACCCGGGTGTTCCGTAGCGGATAGACTGTTCGAGCGCGCAAGATGTTTTAGCGATTTCGTTTTTCACTTCAAAAAGATCTGTTTTCGGCTGAATAGAAAGCGCAGCTTCTTTTGCCTTTGGCACAGTACACTTTGCTGACAGCATTTCAAGTATTTTATGTAATTCAAGTGCTTTGCAGTTTATATAATTCATTTGTTTCTCCTATATTCCTTTGTAGTAATCAAGTGTTTTGAAATTGTTTTTGAAATTGTATGCTATAAATGATTCAGTAAACTGTGTAAGTTTTTTCTGATAACGCTCGCTGATCTTGAAGAAAAATAGCTTTTCAAAATCACTCAGAGCAATGTACCTTACAATGTACAATAAAGTTTTATCAAATAACGTATCCTTTGATTCTTCCGTTGTGATGTAGCATTCATCACAGAACAGTTTATTCTCTGTGTAATCAAAGTGCATCTTGTCGTCTTCGTACTTAAAGCAGTTTGCACATCCGACAAGATCGGGGCGCAAGCCTATCTCGCAGGGAAGCCTGAATTCAAAAACGCATTTGAGCAGTTCCGTATCCATTTTATCATTATCAAGGAAATGCAGAGAGTTTAGTACAAGTCTCATAACATCATGATAGCCTGTTTCCTCAGTTCGTGAGAAAAGGATAAGCTCGCTGAAATACGCTGCCAATGCTGTTTTCTTTATGTCCAGCCGTATGTTCGGGAATGCGCGTATAAGCTCGCTGCTGTTTAAATAATAGTCAGTCTGTCCTGATGAAGCACGCTTTTCTTCAACGCAAAGTGTTGAGTACACAAATATCTGCGTGCTTGCAGAGTTTTTTGTACTTTTTTGACCGCCTCTGATAAAAATATCAATAACGCCTCTTTCAGCGGTAAGCACGCTGACAACCTTGCTCGTTTCACCTATCTTCTTTTCCTTTAGTATCAGCGCTTTCAGCGTCAGCATCACTTTCACCTCTTTTGTTGGCAGCATATTTTATATAATCAGAAATTTTTCCGCTTGCAAAAAACCTGTCCCAAAGATCCATACAAATACCACCTTTCAGTCCTTAAAAATAGTATCTGCAAAACATAGGTTTATTATAAGCGGAAAATAATTACGAGTTATTCTGTTCAGTCAAGTCCGAAATTCTTTATCAGACCTTCGCGGTTGCGCCAACCTTCTTTGACCTTTACCCAGCATTGAAGATTTACGCGGATCATAAAGAAATCTTCAAGCTCCTGCCTTGCCTCACTGCCTATTTTACGCAGCATACTGCCGCCTTTTCCTATAAGGATACCTTTGTGCGAGTCTCTCTCGCAGTAGATCGTGGCAGTGACGTCCATTATTGGCTCTCCGTCTTTTTTATCACGCTCGGTTACGCTTTCGATCGTAACTGCGATCCCGTGAGGAACCTCTTCGTTGAGATTTAACAGAGCCTTTTCTCTTATCATTTCAGCCATAAGCACACGTTCGGGCTGATCGGTAAACTTGTCATCAGGGAAGTAGTGCGGACCATCAACAGCAAGCTTTTCAAGAGCGTTCATTACAATATCCAAGCCATCGCCTGTAAGTACGCTGACAGGTATGACCTCAGTAAAACTGTAAAGTTCGCTGTACTGCGCGAGCTTTTCAATAAGCTCGTCCTTGTTTTCGATCAAGTCTGTTTTATTCAGCAGCAGAATTACATTATCTGTTTTTCTGAAGCCCTTAATAAGATCAAGCTCATTTTGTGAGATCTTCTTTGTGCAATCGCACATCATAATAATGTTTTCTGCGTCCGCTACACTTTCACTTACAGTTTTAAGCATATGCTCAGAGAGCTTGTTGAAAGCTTTGTGCATTCCCGGGGTATCAATGAAAACATATTGTGTTTCGCCTTTGGTCAGAACTCCGGTTATTTTTGTACGGGTCGTCTGCGGTTTATTGCTGACAGCAGCGATCTTCTCACCTACCAGTGCATTAAGCAGGGAAGACTTTCCCGCATTTGCTCTTCCTACAATAGTAACAAAAGCGTTTTTAGTGGTAATTTGCTTATTCATTTTTCTTTCCTTATCAAGTCTCGTTATGTATCGTTATGCTCATGCTCGCCGATAAATGTTGCATCGCGCGAAATACCAAGGTTGCCAAGTATAGCCTCTTCTTTTTCACGCATAATGCGTTCTTCAAGAGAGCTTTTTTCGTGGTCATAACCAAGCAGGTGCAGCATCGAATGGACTGTAAGGAAACCCACTTCTCTTTCAAGAGAATGCTCATACAGCTCTGCCTGACGGCAGGCAGTTTCAAGGCTGATAACTATATCACCCAGCAGAAATGCACCTGTTTCGCGGTTTAAGTCATACTTGCCGTTCTCGCCAAGAGGGAAGGACAGTACATCAGTTGACCTGTCTACATTTCGGTGTTCAAGATTAAGTTTATGAATGGTCTCGTCATCAACGAACGATACCGAAACCTCAAAATCGTCGTTGAAACCCTCGTATTCTGTAACGGCATGGCAGCAGCGTCTTACAAGCAGTCTGATGCCTACGGGGATCTTTACCTGAGTCTGATTGTTTGCGATAGAAACTTTGACCTTACCCATTGTTTTTCACATTCTTTCTGTTGTATTTTTCGTACGCCATGATTATATCCTGAACGAGTTTATGGCGCACAACATCGTTCTGATTGAATCTGCAAATGCTGATATCATCAATATCTTTCAATATATTCATCGCCTGGATCAGTCCGGATTTTCTTTCGTCCGGCAGGTCGATCTGCGTTATATCACCTGTTATGACTATTTTTGAATTGAATCCAAGCCTTGTGAGAAACATTTTCATTTGTTCGTGTGTTGTGTTCTGCGCTTCATCGAGAATAATGAAGGAATCATCAAGTGTTCTTCCGCGCATATATGCAAGCGGAGCAACTTCGATGCAGCCGCGCTCCTGCTGTTTGTTGAATGTGTCAGGCCCGAGCATCTCAAACAAGGCATCATAAAGCGGACGAAGATAAGGATCGACCTTGTTTTGCAGATCACCCGGAAGAAAGCCGAGCTTTTCACCTGCCTCAACAGCAGGGCGTGTCAGGATGATCTTTTCGACCTCGTGTGCCTTGAATGCCTTTACAGCCATTGCTACCGCAAGATACGTCTTACCTGTTCCCGCAGGACCGACTCCGAGAACAATGGTCTTATCTTTGATCGCCTGAACGTATTTTTTCTGCCCAAGAGTTTTGGGTTTAACAGCTTTTCCCGAGACGGTCACGCATATCGCACCGTCAGACAGATGATTTATCTCATACTGCCTGCCTTCTCTTACAAGTGAGAATACATAGCGAATTGTAGTTTCTGTCAGCGTTTCGCCTTTTTCGATCAGCGTTATCAGCGATTTGATGGCTTCACATGCCTCAAATACATTCTTCTCTTCGCCCGAAACGGTAAGGTTATCGCCTCTGCCGAGAATAACAACATCAAATTCGCGCTGTATCAGATTTACATTTTCATCATAGTTACCGAAAAGAGTAAGGATCGTTTCTATCTTATCGGCTTTTATCTCTTTTTGAACCATTAACAGCTATCCTTTATTTTTCTTTTAGTTTTTTGCATACCAAACCAATCATAGTATATCACATTTTTCTTTCGATTGCAACAAAAAATCATACATATTAAACATAAATTTTCTATTTTTTTATAAAAAATGCGGCTTCTTCACATATGTTTCCATAAAGAGAATAAGTTATTTCTAATCTTACACATTTGTCAGTGTATTTAATTGATTCAGTTTTATTCTTTATCTTATAATCTGATAGGAAATTCTTTTCATATTTAGAGCTTTTCTCACGGCATTTGTCTAATGCTTGCTCTTTGTTGTATCTTATCGGTTTTCTGTCATATTCCGTTAATGTAAGCGTTCTTATGCCAAACGGTAGATCTTTACCAAAAACACGAGCATTATTCACTTCTTCATCTGTGTAAAAACTCCCTGTTTTTGATTTAAAAAACAATGGAATATCAGCCGAAAAGAGCCGAAGGTATTTTTGACTGTACACATTCCCTGTCTGCTTTTTTACAGTATCATCAAAACTTTGCTCAAAAACAACTGTTCTTTCAAATGTACCTTCTATTGTTCCCATAGACCTGGTATACCTTACTTTGCTTTCAACTTCTTCCTTGCCATCGACCCACTTCGATTTGTTTGTTTCAACAATGCCGCTTATGATTATATCACCCTTGCATACTCCGCTGCCGATAACAGTTTTTAGCTGTCCATCAAGCAGCATGACCTTTTCGACCGTTGCATTCTCCGTTGCTATCAAGTGAGAAGGAAATCGACTGTAGCTTCCTTTTTCTGCCGGGATATTTTCTATAACATCAATTATCAGACTGTTGCCTTTGCGCGTGATACCTGCCCAGCTTATGCCCTCAACGCGCTGCTTTAAAGCTCTTTCACCATCTACAAGAACAATATCAGGTATGTATGAACCGACTGTAATGTTTTCCTCTTTCAATACGTTCATAATATCCGAGCGTATCTTTTCATTTTCATTCTTTATATCAAATCTTATCACAATGTTCTTTAAATACATTATCAGCAATAAAACCATCAGCAGCCCTATGAACAGCGCCGGTCTGTGCAGTACCCATTTAACAGCTTTTACGATGTCTCCATCTTCGAGCCTTTCAGACTCACACCCGCATTCAGCACATATCCTTTCAAACCTTTTGCAGCTGTAAAACGGAATATTTGCAGTGATCTCGCTGTTTTGTTCGCACACATTGTCAGCGTGAAGTCTTTCGCTTTTTATAAGCTTGTAAAGTCTGCTGAATGATTCTCCTCTTACTTTATAACTGATTTTAAGGAACGGTACATATCTTCTTTTTTGACTTTTTCTCATATGCCGTCACGTCTTTCTCTGAAGCTCTTTGAGATAAGTTTTACACTATCTATTATACCGTCTATCATAACGCTGTCCTGTGTGTAATCAGACAGCTTTAAGCCTTTCCCCCAGATCTCAACAATGTAGTCACCGGCACCTACTTTTGCCATTATATCGCTGCACTCGCAGATCTGGCGGCAGTTTTCGACAAGTACCGATCTATTATCGGTGATCGTTACGTAAGAGCCAAGATACGCCAGATCTTTCACCTTACCAACAAATCCGAGAGTCGTATTTTTTATGTTCATAGTTTTATCCTCCGCAGTATTATTGAACGCAGTTGTCCTATTGAATTATATTGCGCCTCAGGTTCACATATACATATTTATATCAACTGATGCAGAGGTATATCTATGAAAAAATATCTTAAAGAACTGTTGTATTATCTTCTGGCAGGGCTTATCATATGGTACTGTATGATCCTGATAACTGACGGAGTGCACATTAAACAAAGTATTATAAGTTCGATCGAAATGTGTATGAATATTATTATTCCCTCGCTGTTTGCGTTTATGGCTGTTTCCGGCATCGTAGTGTCAAGTGGGCTGTACAGGCTGCTGTCAAAGCCGTTTTCGCTGTTTTCAAGATATGTGCTTGGAATGCCTTCAAGCCTATTCAGCATCTTCTTGATATCAAATATCGCAGGCTATCCGATCGGGGCTAAACTTCTCAGTGATATGTATGATAAAAGGTGCATTGATGTAACAACAGCACAGGTAATGCAGTGCTGCTGTTTCGGAGCAGGACCTGCATTTTTATGCTATGTGGTTGGACTTGAATTGTATGGAAACACAACGATCGGCTTGATGATCTTTCTTTCCTGCGCAATAAGCAATGCAATCATCGCTGCTGTAGTGTGCAGAATAGCAGATCTGAAAGTTACAAGTGAAAAATCGGGCATACATTTCAGCAGCGAGATCATAACAGACTCGGTATTGTCAGCAGGAAAGTCGCTTGTAGGTGTATGTACACTTATTGTTTTCTTTTCCACCTTTCTTTCTGCACTTGATCATTATGGTTTACTGGGTATGATATCACACAGAGTCGGTATCAAAGGCGCTGACAGGTTCTTGCGGTCAATGCTTGATATTTCAAACCTGTCCGGATTGCAAAGCCCATCGTATGCAGCGATCCCTGTAATTGCGGGTGTTTGTTCATTTGGAGGTATATGTGTTCTTATGCAGATAAAAACACTTACAGCCAACCGATACTCGCTGAAATACTTTTTGCTCACAAGACCTTTTGCGTGTATACTTTCTTATGTTAACTGTCTTTGGCTTAAAAAGATAATGCTGCCTGAAAGTATGCAGGCGTTTGCTGAAAGTGAAAAGACTTTCGTTAAAATGAACAATTTTGTTCCATCAGTTTGTCTAATATTGATGATTTTCTTGCTGAAAATAAAGAAAAGGGTAGCATTTTCAAAGAGAGTGTGATATAATTAACAAGGATAAAAAGTATCTTTACTTGATATAAAAGGAGTTGCGTCAAAATGGCAAAGAAACAGTATTTTGGTAATGGAATAGAGCCTTCCTGCTCTTATTGCTTGTATGGTAACCGCTCGAGAGAGGGCAATAAAGTGCTTTGTGAGAAGATGGGCCTTGTAGATGCGGATTATTCGTGCAAAAAATGGGTTTATGACCCTATCAAGCGCGTTCCGAAAAAGCAGCTTAACATTCCTAATCAGGAAGACGATATTATCTGATCCAAGCAAGTTCAGCCGATATCTGCTTATCGCAGGTGTCGGCTTTTTTTGCGCCGCTATATATCTTAAAAATAGCTTAAAATGCTTAAAAAAGTACAATTGGCTTGATTATCGTTTTGTGAAAAGTTATAATATGATTCAGATAATATATACAAGGGGAGACAAAAAATGATAAAAAGATTATTGGCAGCTGCGTTAATGCTTGCTTTATTTTTTGGCAGTGCATCTCTGCTGCCACAAAACACATTTTACGATACTGCAAGCATGACCGCAAGCGCAGAGAGCTATCAGCAGGGAGATTTTGTTTATCGTTTTTATCAACTTGGCGTGTTTATTGAGAAATATGTTGGTGATACCAAAGCAAAAAGAATCACGATCCCCGATACCCTTGGCGGTAAACCTGTCAGGCTGATGGCAGATGATATATTTACCGGCAACACATATCTTACAGATCTTGTGCTGTCCAAGCATATTGAATATATCGGTGAAAACGCTTTTTCGGGCTGCACTAATCTGAAGAGCATCAGGCTTTCGCAGGAATTGAAGGTTATCGATAAATATGCATTCAAAAACTGTAAAAGCCTTGAAAACGTAACTTTGTATGATGGTCTTGTTGATATAGACAAAGGGGCTTTTTATGGATGCGAAAGCCTTAAAAGCATAAATATCCCCGAAGGGATCAAGTTTATTGACAACTATACATTCTATGGCTGTAAGAGCCTTACTAATATAGTTTTACCCGAAAGCGTTGATGCTATTTATTCGTATGCTTTTGCAAAAAGCGGGTTAAAAAGCATAGTTATCCCTGATGTTAACGAAGTTGGTGATCATGCTTTCAGTGAATGTACTCAGCTTGAAAGTGTTACCGCTTTAAGTCCTTTTTCATATTTGTATTCAAATACGTTTGAAAAGTGTGATAAGCTAAAAACAATTTATTGTCCCAAGAACAGTAAGTTTGAAAAATACGCAAAGGAGAATGGCATAAGTGTTGTAAATGCGGGTTTTGCGCGTATTGCAGGTGCAAACAGATTTGAAACTGCTTGTCAGATCGCAAAGGAAGGCTTTTACTATAAATCGTTCTATCATACAGTGGATACCGTGATCCTTGCAAACGGTATGAGCTATGCTGATGCACTCGCAGGCGTTCCGCTCGGCTATCGCTTGGATGCGCCTATCCTGCTGACTAATACCGACAGCCTCCCGGATACAACACTGAACCAGATCAAAGGCTTGAGTGCAAAAAAAGTCATCATTCTCGGAGGTACGGGTGCTGTTAGTTCATCAGTCGAGGAAAAGCTGAAAAAAGAAAAGCTTACAGTAGAACGTATCGCAGGCAAAAACAGATATGCAACAGCTGCGGCTATCGCACAAAAGTACTATAAAGCTCCGACAGATATTTTCTTTGTGTATGGCGGCAATTATGCCGATGCCCTTTCTATCGGTCCGGTTGCTGCTTTGAAATACGCACCTATTGTTTATCTTCCCACTGATGGAAAAATTGATAATGATACAGCTGCGTATCTTTCGTTTCTTAAGGGCAGGGTACAGAACGCTTATGTGATAGGCGGAAAAGGTGTGATCTCAGATGCTATAATGAACAAAGCAGCATCAGCTCTTGGCGTGAATGGCATTACAAGAGTTGCCGGTAAGGACAGATATATGACCTGTATTAAGGTCAATAAAGAGTTCAGCGGTTCGTTTGCGGGTGACAGTATTTGTGCTGCAACGGGAACGAATTTCCCCGATGCTTTAGCGGGCGGCGTTTATGCTGCAAAAATTTCGTCCCCTTTATTGCTTGTTTCAAATAAGATAAACAACGAACAGATCGCATACCTGAAAACAAAGCCTTACGAGATGCTTTATGTGTTTGGCGGTATCAGTGTGGTACCGACTGACACTGTTTATGACATAGTCAAAACCTTTTCTTGAAATAAACAGCCGATGTCTGCATTGTTGTAAATGCAAGCATCGGCTTATTTTATATTTTCTTGATCCTGGCGTAGTTAGCCATAAGCTTTTTGGTTCCTCTTGAATCAAAAGCGATCTCCAGAAGCGTGTCATTTCCCATAGGTTCTGCACTCAATACAGTACCCTCACCGAATATCTTGTGCTTGATCCTGTCACCTGCGGCAAAAGTCTGTGTCTCAACAGTCGGCTTTTCATTCTTTCTGATATTAAGCTGCTGACGAAGCGACATACTCTTTATAGAACCGACTTCTCCGAAGCTGCTTGCTGCTGAGCTTACAATTTGTGATACACCCTCCTGCTCAACCTTTTCAACCAGTTCCTTGGGAACTTCTTTTAAGAAACGTGATTTCCTGTTCCTGTCAGTATGACCATAAAGCATTCTTTCACACGCTCTTGTCAGATAAAGCTTTCTCTCTGCACGTGTCATAGCAACATATGCAAGACGGCGTTCCTCCTCGACATCATCATCGCTCTCAACACGTGATGACGGGAATACCCCCTCTTCCATTCCAACAACAAATACAGTCGGAAATTCAAGTCCCTTTGCGGAATGCATCGTCATAAGCGCGACGTAATCGGCATTTTCATCAAGATTATCAATATCGGTGAACAGCGAAATCTGTTCAAGAAACTCCGAAAGACTTGGCTCTTCGTTTTCTTCTTCATACTGTGCCATAGTCGATTTGAGTTCGGCGATGTTTTCAAGACGACCGATACCTTCTTCGCCCTGAAGCCTGAGATATTCACCGTATCCGCTGACAATAAGCAGTTCATCCAGAAGATCTTCCAGAGTATTGTCCTGAGCAAATTCTGTAAGCTCATAGAACATATCTGCAAGAGCTGTAAGCTGTTTAGCCCTTTTAGCGATAGGTGCAAGTTCCTCGGAGTTCTTCATTACCTGAACAGGATCTTCACCAAGATCGGAAGATATCTGTTCCAGCAAAGCGACCGTAGCATCGCCGATACCTCGTTTAGGCTCGTTGATGATGCGTTTCAGCCTTAGCATATCAGCATGATTGTTTATTACCTGCAAATATGCAAGAACATCTCTTATTTCCTTGCGGTCATAGAATTTCAGTCCGCCGAAGATCTTGTAGGGGATACCGCTTTGCATAAGCGCTCGTTCAATACTGTTGGACTGCGCGTTCAATCTGTACAAAACAGCGTGATCGCTGTACTTTGCACCGCCTGCAACAGCATCGGTGATCGTATCGGCAATAAACTGTGCCTCGCCCTTTTCGTTTACTGCTTTGTATATCGTTACTTTCTCTCCATCGCCCTTATCAGTCCAGAGATTTTTGCCCTTTCTTGCGGAGTTGTTGCTTATAAGGGAATTGGCACAGCTAAGGATATTCTGCGTTGAACGGTAATTCTGTTCAAGCCTGATTACATCTGTCTGGGGATCGCATCCGAATTGTTCCTCAAAGCTGAGGATATTCTCGATCGTAGCACCGCGGAAACGATAAATGCTCTGGTCATCGTCGCCTACAACACAAATATTGTTGTTCTTGCGTGCAAGCAGCTCGATGAGTCTGAACTGTGCAGTATTTGTATCCTGGTACTCATCGACCATGATGTATTTATATCTGTTCTGGTAATGGTCAAGTACATCAGGAAAATTCTCAAACAGCAAAACGGTATTAAAGATAATATCATCAAAGTCCATAGCATTTGCAAGCATAAGCCTGTGCTGATATTCTCTGTAAACCTTTGCTATGGTTGCAAGTCTGTAATCTGAAAGTGACTGCTGTTCGTAAGTATCAACATCAGTCATGGCATCTTTTGCACGGGATATTTCATTAAGTATAGTCTTGGGCGGGAACATTTTATCTGAAATATCCAGATCTTTAAGTATTGTTTTTATCGTTCTTTGAGAATCATCGGTATCGTATATCGTAAAGTTGCTGCTGTAACCAAGTGCTGCACACTCTCGCCTTAAAATTCTTACGCAAGCTGAATGGAATGTTGCGGCAGTGATATCTGTGCTGCCCTCACCAAGCATAGCTGCAAGCCTGTTTTTAAGCTCGTTAGCTGCTTTATTAGTGAATGTGATAGCAAGAATGCTCCACGCAGATACTTTGTTATATCCGACTATCTCAGACAGTCTTTTGGTATCTTGCGTTTCATTGTTCAGGTATTTTTCAAGGAATCTGCATTCATCATCGGTATGTGATTTTCCGTCATCGCTGTTGTATGCATCGCCAAAATAGATCATATTTGCAATACGGTTGATAAGAACGGTAGTTTTTCCGCTGCCTGCTCCTGCAAGAATAAGCAAAGGTCCGTTCATCTTAAAAACTGCCTTTTGCTGCTGTGGATTCATTGTGCAAAAAAACTTTTCAAGAGCTTTCTTTTTAAGCTCCGTAAAACTGTTAGTCATGCGGATTAACTCCTTCCTTTGTATTTTCAAGCATATTATATCATATTTTATTCTGTTTGAAAAGGGGTATAAGTCAAAAATTTTCTGATATGATTAAATTATGCTATGCTGTCAATAATGAGTGATACACATATCATCAGTATCGGAGGCATATATATGACAGGAATAATACTTTGTCCTAAAGCAGAAAAATCACTTGAGATCATTGCAGGCTCGGGGTCGGCAGCTTTGATAGATCTATGCGGAAGAACGGCACTTGAAAGAACTCTTGATAATCTTATAGCTGCCGGTCTTAATAAAGCATATGTACTATATGAAAAACACGACAAAATACTGCAAAATACAATTAAGCGCTATGATAATGCAGATAAGATCATAGTTGAGCTTGCCGGTGCAGATATGTTTAATGAAGATACGCTGCTTATTTGTGATGCTTTGTCCTGTTCAGACAGTTCTGTTGTCGAGCTGATAAAGCAGGCAGGTCAGAATACCTGCGTAACTGATAAATCGGGAGAATTTGTATTTGCAAAAATTGGCGGCAATCGCGTCAAGCAATTACACTTGACAGATGAACAGGATGTGCTGCTATCTGTTCCCGAGCGTCTTAAAGTCCTTGATCAAATTAAATCTTCGATCGAGCCCCCGTGCGATGTTAAAGGGTTTCTCGCTTGTCAAGCAAAAATGCTTTGCGGCAAAGAAAGTGTATATACAGCTCAAACTAACAGCAATTTTATCGGAGCGACAATAATCCCGCCCGTTTTTATTGGTAAAAATGTCACTATAAACAGCGGCGCTGTTGTAGGGTGCGGCAGCGTCATTTCTGATGGCGCAAGAATAGGCAAAGGTTCAAGAATTATTGGAGCATATATTGGTAAATGCGCAGTTGTAGGCAAGAATTGTTCGATCGAGAATTCGTTTGTTTCGACAGGTTCTCATATAATGAACAGAGTCTGGGTAGCCGACGGTGCTGTCATACGTGCCGGGAGCTGTATAAAGTCAAATTCGCATATATCCGAAAACAGCGTTGTTTCCGCATATGATCGATCAGATTCAGATGTGTGCTTCTTGAAAGAACAAAAACCACTTGATTTTGATGATGATGGTATATGCAGTTTGTTTGACGGCACAACAGATGTTTCAAGTTATTCAAGACTTGGAAAAGCAGTCGGTACAGTGCTTTCACTTAATGAAAGGGTCGTTTGCGGACATAGTGCGGTCGAAAACTCCGAAGTGTTGACACAGGCTTTTATTTGCGGTGTCAGATCGGCGGGAATTGATGTTCTGGATCTATCTGTGTGTACCATAGGACAGCTCGGTTACGCTGTACAAAGAACGGATTCGCGCATTGGAGTTTTCATCGGTGTCGATGCAAACTGTGATATCAGATTTGTTGACAGGTGCGGACTGCCGATCACAGCTAAACTCGAAGAAGACATAGCGCATTGTTTTGATTCGCAGATATTCAGATCAGCTGCCGTCTGCGAATTCGGAGCGTGTATTTCCGCTGAAAGCGAGAAATATGCCTATTGCAGAAGATTATCTGAAATAATGCCGAAACGGCTGCGAGGGATAAATGTAAGTGTCCGTACCAACGACATTATTGCAGCAGCGATCTGTGACCGTGTTTTCTCACCTGCAAACGACCTGAATGGAGAAAACATCATATTTCAATTATCCAACGATCTTACAGCTGCTAATGCATATTGCGAGTCTACCGGTAATGTTCGCTGGGAACACCTTTGCCTGCTTGGTTGTAAAATAATGTTTGCAAAGAATATTCCTGTTAGTTTGCCCTACAGCATCCCATCTGCTGCTGAAAAGATGGCGCAGCACCTTCAGGGGAGGGTATATAGATACTGCACAGTAAGCGCAGGTGAAAAAGACGCTTCATCACGTGAGATCGCGTGTGAGCCCGATGCGGGATTTGTGCGCGATGCTTTGTTATTAACGGCTTTGATATGCAGATACCTTAATGAAGAAAGAATAAGTCTGAAAAAAGCGCTTGCTGATGTCGATAGGGTATGCTGTTTGCAGAGGTATATCAATATTAGTTCAGAATGTGTTTCAAAACTTGAAAATACAACTGCTGTAGGTGATGAGGGAGTATTTGTGTGTGACAGGAATACCCGTGTTTTTGTAAGGCCATCGAAGAATAAGAACTCCCTTATGGCTTTTGCTGAAAGTACCAAAACTGAGTTCGCAGCAGCTTTCTGCGATACAATATTTGAAAAGCTTCGTAAGATCAACGATCTGCACAAATAGTGACCCGGTCGTATGTTACGATAATAAGTAATGTCTGTTACTTGACAATATCGCTGTATTTTGGTATAATGTTTTTTAGGTATTTTGTGCGTTAGAATATGGAACGAAAGCAGGGTTTTGACTTACCATTATATCATTCAAGTGCTTTTGCGCTGAAACTCCGTTTTTGTTTCCTTACCCGAACAGACAATATATTAAATGACATGAAAGGAGTATATCGAAAGCCTTTGCAGACCGTTTCCGCAAGGGCAGATAGTGAACAAATGAACAATAATAACAATAAGACCGGCAGAAAGGTCTACCGAAGAAAAAAGAACGAGTCTACAGAGCAGAGCGCTGATCTGAAGAAAAAGTCCGCAAAGAACGTAAACGCTAAGGTTAGCAGGAATTCAAGAACAAAGCAGACAAGTGCACCCAGACAGCCGCGCGAGCCTGCAAGGAAGACTCCCGTTAAGATCATTCCGCTTGGCGGACTTAACGAAATAGGCAAAAACTGTACCGCTATCGAATGTGCAAACGATATGATAATCATCGACTGCGGCATGGCCTTCCCCGACAGTGAGCTGTTCGGGGTAGATATCGTATTGCCGGATTATTCATATGTTGAAAAAAACATCGACAAACTCAGAGGCGTTGTGCTTACCCACGGTCACGAAGATCATATCGGCGGACTCCCGTATTTCCTGAAAAAATTCAATGTTCCTGTTTATGGAACAAGACTTACTCTCGGACTTGTTGAGGGCAAGCTTGAGGAGCACGGAATACTTGCAGGTGCAAAGCTTAACGTAGTCACTCCGCGCCAGACGGTCAAGCTTGGCTGCATGGCGGTCGAATTCATAAGAGTTAATCATTCAATTCCCGATGCGGTCGGAATGGCTATCCATACCCCTGCGGGAGTACTTATCCACACAGGAGATTTTAAGGTCGATTATACGCCTATCGAGGGCGGCATAATTGATCTGCAGCGCTTTGCAGAGCTTGGCAACAGGGGAGTTCTCGCACTTATGTCAGACTCTACCAATGCTGACAGACCCGGTTTCACGATGAGCGAAAGAAAAGTAGGCGAAAGCTTTGAAAACCTTTTTGCTCGTGCCGAAGGCAGAAGAATAATTATCGCGACATTCGCATCAAATATACACCGCGTTCAGCAGATCATCAACAATGCTGTTTCAACCGGAAGAAAAGTTGCTGTATCGGGACGCAGTATGGTCAATGTTATCAGTATAGGCATTGAACTTGGCTACCTGAAAGTGCCCGACGGCGTGCTTGTCGATATAGATATGGTATCAAGATACCCTGCGGATAAAATGGTAATAGTTACAACAGGAAGTCAGGGAGAGCCTATGTCGGCACTTACAAGAATGGCTAACAACGAACACCGACAAGTCTCCATCACACCAAACGACTTCATAATAATCTCTGCAAACCCTATACCCGGCAATGAAAAGCTTGTCACAAGGGTCATCAATGAGCTTATGAAGCTTGGTGCCCATGTTGTCTCAGAGAATATTTATGATGTCCACGTTTCGGGACACGCTTGTCAGGAGGAGCAAAAGCTTATCCTGTCTATCACAAAGCCTAAGTTTTTCATTCCGGTCCACGGAGAGTACAAGCATCTGTATCAGCACAAGGCTACCGCAATGGCGGTCGGCATACCTGAGGAGAATATAATCATCGGAGAAAACGGTTTCGTTATCGAAACTGACGGTGTTGATATGAAGGTAACAGGTACAGTTCCCGCCGGAAGAGTTTTCGTAGACGGCCTTGGCGTAGGTGATGTTGGTTCGATCGTCCTGCGCGACAGAAAGCATCTTGCGGAGGACGGACTTATTATCGCTGTTGCGACTATAGACAGAGATACAGGTGTCATCCTTGCAGGTCCTGATGTTGTTTCAAGAGGATTTGTTTATGTAAGAGAGAGCGAGGAACTGCTCGGAGAGGCGAGAAAGCTTCTTACAGAATCACTTCAAAACTGCCTTGACAGGAATATGAAGGATTGGAACAGCATCAAGGGAAAAATGAAGGACAATCTTTCGGAATTTATTTTTGCCAAGACTAAGCGTTCTCCTATGATCCTGCCGATTATAATGGAGCTTTAAACAGCAAATGTATTTAAAAGGAGTTGTTGGGATTTGAAAAGGTCTAATGGTCTGAATGCGCTGATAAGACTTACTATTGCAGTAGTTGCGCTTTCGGGTCTTATATCTGCATTTCTTCTGAAAAGATCTCCTGATTACTCAGGCAGCGGTAAGGTTTTGATGATTATTTGTCTTATATCTGTACTTTTGCTGATATTTGAAGCGATCGTATTTAAAAACCTTACTAAAAAGAGCATTACACGCCTTGCAACAGCTATCTCACGCAAGGAAAAGAATTCTTTGATGAATTTTCCTGCTCCTGCCGTCATTATTGATTCAAAAGCCACGATACTGTGGTATAATAAACGTTTTTCTATCGACATCCTGTCAGCAGAGGACGCTTACGGAGTAAAAATTGCAGATGTATGTAATATCGATCTTCAGAAAGTCTTTGTTCCCCAGGGTGACCTTGTATGTGTTGCAAAGAGGTTTTATGAAGCAAAAGCAGTACATAGCGATGTTGCCAAAGACCCTCTTGCACTTATCTATTTTAACGATGTTTCTGACTATATAGAGTTAAAATATGAAACCAAACAGGCGCAGAAATCTATAATTATCATAAATGTTGATAATCTTGATGATGTTATTGCAAATATAAGGGAGAGCGAGAAAGCCCATATTATCGTAGAAATCGAAAAACTTATAGAGAATTTTGTTGAGGGAACTACTGCCGTAACGAAAAAGACTTCCTCAGACAGATTCTACATCTTTATGGAGGAAAGACACCTTGCACCAAAAATCGAAGCAAGGTTCAAAATTCTTGAAGAGGCGAGAAAGATCTCTGTTGATAACAGAAACAACATAACACTGTCTATCGGAGTCGGTCGTGGTGCTTCAAGTCTTGCTGAAAGCGAAAAGCTTGCAAGACAGGCGCTTGAGCTCTGTCAGGGACGAGGCGGAGACCAGGCGGCAGTTCACGAAGACGGAGAGTTCAAATTCTTTGGCGGAGTTTCAAGCTCAAGTGACAAGAACAATAAAGTCAAAGTCAGAATGGTCGCTAAGGCGATGCTTGAACGTATCACTGCTTTTGACAGAGTTCTGATAATGGGTCACAGATATGCAGATCTTGATGCCGTTGGTGCGGCAACGGGTCTTTGCTGTGCGATAAAACCGCTTGTCAAAGAGGCTTATGTGGTGGTAGATCCCGTAAGCAACCTCTCAAAACCACTTATTGATTATATTAACCAAAATGATATCACCAACTATTATATCACGCCCCAGGAGGGACTTGACAGGCTTGATTTCAATACCCTTGTTATAGTCGTTGATACGCATAACCCAAAGCTTGTTGAATCACCCGAGATACTGCAAAGAGCAAGAGAGGTCATTGTTATTGACCACCACAGGCGTATGGTAAATGCTATCGAGCCTACTGTTATGACGTATCTTGAATCGGGTGCATCATCTGCAAGTGAGCTTGTTACTGACCTTGTTGAGTATTTCGGCGACAAGAGCAAGCTTTCTGTTCATGCGGCTGAAGCTCTGCTTTCGGGTATTATGCTTGATACAAAGAATTTTGTTATGAGAACAGGTGCAGGTACATTTGAGGCGGCTGCTTACCTGAAGCGTATGGGTGCAGACAGCATCGCGGTCAAAAAGCTATTTGCCAATTCAATTGAGACTTATCACCAGAAGTCTACTATCATCAATTCTGCCGAGATCTATCATAAATGTGCTATCGCGGCTACGACCGAGCAGTTTTCCAATATTCGTATCGCAGCTTCACAGGCAGCAGATGATATGCTTGGTATATCCAACGTTGTTGCATCATTTGTTATGTACGAATCCAATTCGATAGTCAATATTTCTGCTCGCAGCCTGGGCGCAGTCAATGTTCAGGTGATCATGGAGTCCCTTGGCGGCGGAGGACATCACACTATGGCTGCCTGCCAGCTTAAAACTGACATTTCAAGTGCAGAGCAGATGCTCAAAAATGCAATTGATGATTATATCAGAAATAACACTTAACGAAAAACGAAAGGCGTGTTTCATATGAAAGTAATTTTATTAAAAGATGTTAAAGGATCAGGAAAAAAGGGTGATGTTCTTAACGTTGCCGATGGATACGCAAGAAATTTCCTTATCGGGAAAGGGTTTGCACTTGAAGCTACACAGAAGAACCTTAACGACCTGCAGGGTAAAAAGTCTTCCGAGCAGCACAAGATAGACGTTGAAAAGGCTGATAACCTTGCACTTGTTGAGAAGATCAAAGATAAGGAAGTTGTTGTAAAAGCAAAAGCCGGACAGGGCGGAAAGCTTTTTGGTGCTGTAACAGGTTCTATAATAAGTGATGAGCTTAAAAAGCAGTATGGTGTCGATGTTGATAAGAAAAAGATCGCACTTGGTTCTGAGATCAAGTCATTTGGCGATTTCAGCGCGGCTATCAAGCTGACACAGGGCGTTTCCTGCAGCATCAGGATTAAAGTTGTAGAGGAATGATTTAAATGGCACTTGATCTGAAAGAGCAGTTTGCTGCCGATCTTATGAGCTCCAATGCCCAGTACTCGCAAGAGGCTGAATGTGCAGTCATAGGCGGCATGCTTTATGACCCCAAGTGTATAGACAAGGTCGCAGAGATAATCAAGTCAGCCGATTGTTTTTACAGACCGCAGCATCAGACATTGTTTGCGATCATTATGCGCTTTTATTCGGTCGGCAAGGCTGATGATATTGTTTCTATAATTGATGAGTCAGTTAAAGCAGGTGTTTTCAGTAATTCACAGATGGCTCGTGAGTATCTCAGTGGTCTTATACATAACGTTACCAGCGTAGCTAATATTGAAAGCCATTGTAATATGGTCATAGAAAAATCATTGACAAGGCAGCTGGTCGGCGTTGCTGAGTACGCTATAAAACAAGCTAATGAGAATTCTACGACTGCTGATAATCTGCTTGACGATGTTGAGCAGAAGGTTTTTGACATTCGCCAAGGTAGAAATTTAGAAGGCCTTACTCCAATCAGCGAGGTTGTTGTCGGGACACTTGATCATCTTCAGGAGATAACAGGTGCTGATGCAGCTGATAAACTCGGTGCAAGCTCCGGATTTTCCGATCTTGACGCAGTTACGACCGGTCTTAACAGGACAGACCTTATCGTCCTTGCAGCACGTCCGGCTATGGGTAAATCTGCACTTGCAATCAATATGGCTGTTAACTGCTGTAAAAAAACAGGCAGAGACGTTGCCATCTTTTCCCTTGAGATGGGCAAGGAACAGCTTGCATCCAGAATACTCTCATCAGAAGCTAAGGTCAATAATACCAGTCTGCGTAACGGTCAGATAAGTGAAGAAGATTGGAACAAACTTGCGCAAGCAGCTGATGTTATCGGGCGTTTACCGATTTTCCTGGATGACGGTGCGGGCATTACTGTTCCGCAGATGAAAGCTAAACTGCGTAGGATGAAGAATCTCGGTCTTGTTGTAATTGACTATATTCAGCTCATGGAATCGCCTAACAAGCATAGCAGCCGTGTAAACGAAGTCTCCGAGATAACCAGACAGCTAAAGCTCATGGCAAAGGATCTGAATGTACCTGTAATTGCGCTTTCGCAGCTTTCAAGAAACTCTGAAAAAAGAGATGATAAACGACCTATGCTTTCCGACCTGCGTGAATCGGGTTCTATCGAGCAGGATGCAGATATTATCCTGTTTTTATACCGCGGTGCTTACTATGAACAGGATAGCGAAGATAAGTCGGTTGCTGAGTGCATAGTTGCCAAAAACCGTCACGGGCAGACTGCAACGGTTGAACTTGGCTGGACAGGTGAATATACACTTTTTACATCATTGAACAAATTTGCAAAATACGATGGATAATATGCTTAACAAGGTTCTCGATACTATTAAAGAGTTTGATATGTTTAAAAAGAGTGAACGTCTGCTGGTTTGCCTCTCTGGCGGTGCCGACAGCGTTTCACTCCTTTTGTGTTTAAATGAACTGGGATATGATGTATGTGCCTGTCATGTAAACCATCAGCTGAGAGGCAGGGAAAGCGAGCGTGACCAGCAATTCTGCGAGGAATTATGTAAAAAGCTCAATATAGAATTATCTGTCCATAGGATAGATGTCAATGCGTTTTGCAAGGAAAATGCTGCCTCAATTGAAGAGGGAGCAAGAGAACTGCGATATAGGATTTTTGATTCTATCAAAGCAGATAAGATCTGTACGGCACATACCCTTTCCGATTGCATTGAAACTACAGTTTTCAACCTTGCCAGAGGCACAGGTCTGAAAGGCTTATGTTCGATCCCGCCCAAACGTGACAGGATCGTAAGACCTCTTATAAACTGCACGAGAGAAGAGATCATTGATTATCTGAAAGCAGAAGGGCAGGACTTTGTTACTGATTCTACCAACCTCACTGATGAATATACACGCAATAAAGTAAGGCATAATATAATACCTCAGCTTTTAAGAATAAATCCATCTCTTATGAAAAGCTATGCAAATACTGTTTCGTATCTGAGAAAAGATCTGTCATTCCTTGAGAGGACCGCTGATAAAGCCTTTGATGAATGCTGCTGCGGCAGTGTGATAAACCTGACAGCTTTTCACGAATTTGATGACTGCATCAAGGATAGGGTAATAATGCGTTGGCTTGAAAGAAACGGACTTGTCTTTTCTCATGAAAAACTTCCGTTAATATATAAAATTATCAAAACAGACGGAAAGCTCAATATTGCCAAAGAATCATTTATTGTATGCAAAAACAACTCTCTTTTTATAGACCATAAAAACAGCTGTTCTAAATCTGATATTAGTCCCGTAGGTATCAACGGTGATGGTAAATACTGTTTTGCAGGCAGAAATATTGATGTAAAAATTATAAAAATGGAAAACATTGACTGCGATTATGCAAATGTTCATAAAATGTTTGCAAATTGCTGCTTGGATTATGATAAAATTATAGGCGGAATTGTGCTTCGCAGTTATAGTGAGGGAGATAAGATCCGTTTGGTCAACAGAAATGTTGATTACAGCATAAGAAAACTGCTGAAAAATAATTTCTCTTTGGATAGGCGAAAAAGTGCGGTTATCATGTATGATGATATAGGTGCGGTATTCGTTGAGGGAAGCGGAGCTTGTGAAAGAGTGAAAATATCTGAAACAACTAAAAATATGCTAACATTTGCTATTGATGATATCATATAGTTATCACAATAAAGTAATATAATTCTTTTGAAAAGGAAAGTAAAATATAATTAGAGTAAAGGTCGTGATGTATTGAAAAGTAGTGGCGGAAAGACGTTGCTTATCTATTTTCTCGTTTCACTTTGTGTTGTCGGCGGAATCGTATTCATGCTTATGAATATGACCTCAGGTTCTGACAATGTGAAGTATTCAGAGGTAATGGAGCATTTTGACAAGCTTGAGGTAAGTGAGTTCAGTCTTGATTTGGGTAACGGCGAGCTTAAATATAAGCTTCGCGGAGAGAGCAAGGATACAAAATCTCATGTCTATAGCGTGCCAAATGTATCGCTGTTTGCCAATGAACTGCTCAGCGGTGAGAATGAGAATAACTACAGAAAGCTTTATGATGAAAAGTATCCGAACGAGCCGTTAAAATACGATCTGATACCTATCTCGGATAACAGTTTTCTGCTTAATATGATACCAACGCTTCTTATGCTCGGTGTTATGATCTTCTTCTTCGTGTTTATGATGAAGAGTGCAAATGGCGGCAAAATGTCTTCATTTGGTAAATCAAATGCCAAGCTGTCGGCGAGTGCAAAGAAAGCAACTTTTGCCGATGTTGCAGGTGCTGATGAAGAAAAAGAAGAATTGCAGGAGATCGTTGATTTTCTGCGTGATAACAAAAAATATATCGAGATCGGAGCAAGAATCCCTAAAGGCGTTTTGCTTGAGGGACCTCCGGGTACAGGTAAAACTCTTCTTGCGCGTGCGGTTGCAGGTGAAGCAAAGGTACCATTCTTCTCTATCTCGGGTTCTGATTTCGTAGAAATGTTCGTCGGTGTCGGTGCATCTAGAGTAAGAGATCTGTTTGAGCAGGCAAAGAAGAATTCGCCATCTATCATCTTTATCGATGAGATAGATGCTGTTGGTCGTCAGAGAGGTGCCGGTCTTGGCGGCGGTCATGACGAACGTGAGCAGACTCTTAACCAGTTGCTTGTTGAAATGGACGGATTTGAGGATAATACCTCCGTCATCGTAATGGCTGCAACAAACCGCCGCGATATCCTTGACCCTGCACTTTTAAGACCGGGCAGATTCGACAGACATATCGTTGTCGGCAGACCTGATGTAAAGGGCAGAGAAGAGATCCTTAAAGTCCATACCAGAAATAAGCCTTTGGGTCCTGATGTTGACCTGAAAGTTATTGCAAAAACAACCGTAGGATTTACAGGTGCAGATCTTGAAAACCTTGTAAATGAAGCATCACTGCTTGCTGCAAGAAATAACAGAAAAGCGATCACTGAGGCTGATATCGAAGAAGCTTCTCTCAAGGTCGTTATGGGACCTGAAAAGAAGTCCAGGATAGTTACTGATAAGGAGAAAAAGCTTACAGCATATCACGAGGGCGGTCACGCACTTTGTCATTACTATTGCAAGACGCAGGATGATGTACACTACGTTACTATCATTCCTCGTGGTCAGGCAGGTGGATTTACCATGTCAAGACCTGAAAAGGATGATAGCTATGTAAGCAAAAATCAGATGGCTGAAAGCATTATCGTTCTGCTTGGCGGACGTGTTGCTGAAAAGCTGATCCTTGACGATATCTCCACAGGCGCATCAAATGACCTGGAAAGAGCAACATCTACCGCAAGAGCTATGGTCACAAGGTACGGTTTTAGTGATAACCTTGGTCCTATCGTTTACGGACAGGGCGATCACGAGGTATTCCTTGGCAGAGATTACAGCGCTACACCAAGCTATTCAGATGCTGTTGCTGCTGAGATCGACCACGAGATCCGTGCAGTTGTTGAGGATGCATTTGAAAAGTGTGAAACTATCCTCAAAGACCACATTGATAAGCTTCATGAGCTTGCTAATTATCTTATGGAGCATGAAAAGATCGACGGCGAGACCTTCAAGAAGCTTATGGAGGGAACGCTGATCGTTGACAGCACTCCGGTCGAAGTAAAAGAGAATACTAAAGAAGATGATGAATCAGAAGAATCTGATGATTGATCGAGCTAATTTTAAAGACCTGCATTGCTTTTTAGCTTTGCAGGCCTTTTGCATTATAAATAAATATAGCAAATCACTTGAAAAATGAAAAATAATAGTGTATAATCATATCAAGATTAGAAAAGGGGATTGCTATGAAATTACTGTTTGTAGGTGATGTTGTAGGAAACAGCGGTTGTGAACTTCTCCAAAAGCAGCTGTATCGCATTAAACAAGATCATAATATTGATATCACAGTTGTAAACGGAGAGAATTCTGCGCAGGGTAATGGTATCACGCCAGCATCAGCACAGAAATTGTTTTCAATGGGTGTTGATGTAATCACAACAGGAAATCATTGCTTTAAGCGCAGGGAGATAATAGATGATTTCGATTCTAACGAATTCCTTCTGCGGCCTGCAAATTTCCCTGAAGGCGTTGAAGGGCGCGGCGTTGTTGTAATAGATATGTGCCCCTACAAAATCGCAGTTGTAAATCTTATCGGAACTCTATATCTTGAACCCGTTGACAATCCGTTCAATGTTGTAGACAGGCTGCTCGAGGATATAGATACTCCAAATATTATTGTAGATTTTCATGCTGAGGCTACCAGCGAGAAAAAAGCAATGGGTTTTTATCTTCAGCAAAGAGTTACTGCTGTTCTCGGAACTCATACACACGTTCAGACAGCTGATGAAACCATTCTTGCCGGACATACTGCGTATATTACCGATGTAGGAATGACCGGTCCGGAGCTGTCAGTACTCGGTGTCGATAAGGATATTGTAATAACAAAATTCAAAAAACGTGTTCCTGTTAAATTCTCAGAAAGCACCGAGAAGAGCTTTATAAACGCCGTTGTTGTGGAGTTTGATGAAAAAACAGGAAAAGCTATAGATATACAGCGTATCATAATCAGATAAATAGGAGGACAAGTTTATGGAAATATTAAAGGTTTCTTCACGTTCGGTTCCGAATTCAGTAGCGGGCGCTATTGCAGGTGCAGTCAGAGAAAACGGCGGAGTTGAAGTACAGGCTGTTGGTGCAGGCGCGATAAATCAGGCTGTTAAAGCAATAGCTGTTGCACGGGGATTCCTTGCGCCTTCCGGAATTGACCTTATTTGCACACCTGCTTTCGGTCAGGTCATGATAAACGATGAAGAAAGGACCGCTATGCGTTTTATATGTGAACAAAGATAAACGGGAACGCTTAAAGTGCTCCGATATAGAGGCGTTTAAGTTATGAATATAAGGCTGCGCAGCAGGGTTGTTACGCAGCCTTTCTTTTTTTCGATCAAAGATACGGCAAGTATTTTGCAAATCGTTCAAGCACAGCGTTCAGATCTTCAGGCAAGCGTTTTGTGCATTGCGCCGCTAATAATTCAGGTACACCGTAAAACGCCTCTGCCATGCTTCCGGCAATGCAAGTGAGCGTATCACAGTCGCCGCCAAGTGATACAGCAGTTCGTATCACATCTTCAAAATCCTGACCTTCCATAAAAGCAGTGATCGCTTCAGGCACGGTTTCCTGACAGGACTCCACATGGTGATAACCAGGTCTGATCTCATCGCAGGTGCGTGAGAGATCATAACCGAACTCATTTGTAATATAGTCCCTGATCTCATCTTTGCTGCTTCCTGTTCTGGAAAGGAAAATCGCACTGGCGATCGCCTCTGCACCTTTTATACCCTCGGGATGATCGTGGGTCACAGATGCAGTAAGTGCCGCAATATGACGTGTTGTTTCGAGATCATCAAAAAGCCAACCAACAGAAGAAACTCTCATCGCAGAGCCATTGCCAAAGCTTCCATAGGGCTTCGGATCCTTTTCGTGCAGCCATTGGCTGAACATACAGCCATATCCTGCATTAGGATATTTCCTGCCCCATTTCTGCATAGAAGCGATCAGTGCCAAAGTGATGTTCTCGTCCGTCTGACCGAGGGTATCGAGCAGTGCCTCGGCAACAGCGATCGTCATAACAGAATCGTCCGTAAACTCCGAATTCTTGCTGAAAAGCGGGAATTTTTTTGTTTTAGCACCTCTGTCAAACTCGTAGGGTGCGCCTATCATATCGCCCAATAATGCTCCGATCATATCGAAGACCTCCTTTTTCTTTGATGATCTCATTATACCACATATAAAGAAAAAAGTGGTCGCTTGTCAAACGACAAATCGACCACTTACATAGTTATTCTCCGATGAAAGACTGTGGATGGCAGTATTCATGATGATATCTGCTTATACTCTTATGGTTATCCTATGTTCCACAGTGATATGCGGCGTCTCGGGTCAAATTTGGCGATCTGCAATTTGCCGCTTGGTGAACATACAAGTACTCGCTTGAATTCTTTTGAACCTACTGTAAGGATAAACTGCCTTTTATCCGTGCATATAGCTCTGAATTTTGCAGGCTCATGCTCTGAATCAGGATTTACATACCCCTTGAAATTCTTTGCAACAAGGTTTCCGTCAGCGGTTTTCAAACAAAAACTACCGTCATCATTCCAGCATACCTTGAATTTCTGTTCAAGGTCTTTGTTGATCTCGTCAAGCTTCAGACCGTTGTTGGCAGCTGTAATGCAAAGACCGCTCAATACACTCTTGACAGCGACAGATCTGTTTTCTGGAATAAAGTTGCCGTTATCATTTGTGCAATCGTTATAAAAACGTACCATAAGCGCCATAACGTGCTGCTGAGTATAAATAAGTGTATTGCTCTCAACATCATCATAACGCAGCGGATCAAGCGATCTTACTGCCTTTACATACTTAGCCGAAAAGTGTACAAGCTTATTAAGAGCATCATGAAAACTGCCTTTTTCGTACAGTTTTCCTATTCTTCTGTCAAAGTTATCGGCAGAGTATACCGAACAAGTCGTTTTTGCGTGCTTTTCAAAAGCATAGTGTATATTTCCTTTTCTGTCGATACACCTGATGTTCGATACATGAACAGGACATCCCATATCCGATACGAAATGCGCAGCTCTTGCAAAGCAGGTCATTGCCTCGCTCTTTTTTCCGCATTTGTACAGAGAAACGGCAGAGGTGTAGTTCTGTTCAAATAAGGTTCTTGCGCTTGGCAGAAATCTGCCGAGTCTGTCCTTATAATAGCCATTTGTCTGCGGCAAAGGCTTACCGCGCTGCTGACAGCAGGAGTAATAATGCATTCCCGCACCGCAGTCAATATCCTCACCTGAATCAGGAGCAGTACAGCCGCTTTCAAGCTGTTTGTGATAGTCTCTAAAAAACGCTGCTACCTTTTGCTTCTTTTCTTTTTCAAGAAGGTCAAGTGCTTTTTGAACGATATCCCTGTGTGTAACTCCTCCCCAGGCATAAGCGTTGATGTTTCCGAGTTTGCAGCAGACTGCAGCAGCAGATGCGATGGCTAAAACTTTTTTCATTGGTTCTGATTCCTCTTTTTGTATGTATTTTTCTTCTTTTTCCTCACAGAATATCCAAACGAGCCAAGCTTTTTGCCAAGCCCGAAATATTCACCGTGAGAATAAGCGAGCAGTCCTGCCTTTTCAAGCGCAAGTCTGCCTTTTTCATCTATAAGTTCATTTGCTGTATCAAGTGCAACGATATCAGCTATAAACATATCGTGCGTTCCGAGTTTTACAATCTCTCTGACTTTACATTCTATATTGACAGGAGACTGCACAAGTATAGGAGCATTTACTTTGCTTGCCTTTTCGCAGGTAAGCCCAAGATGTGCAAACTTATCCATTTTTCTGCCCGATTTTACTCCGCATATATCGACCGCTTTAGTAAGCTCCTCTGTGGCAAGATTGATAACAAATTCGCCGCTTTTGCTTATAAGCTCATAAGAGTAGCGCTCGGGGCGGACTGAAATATAAGTCACAGGCGGCTGTGTGCAAAGTATGCCTGTCCATGCGACAGTAAATACATTCCTTTTGCCTTCAAATTCACTTGTAACAAGTGTAGGCGGAACAGGCGATGTGATGACACTGCCTTTCCAGACCTGCTTGGTATAAGTTTTATAAGCCATATTATTCTTCCTCTTGTTTTATCCCGTAGACTTTTTCATACATCCTGTCATAATACTTGTAAAGAGTCTGCACTGAATTTTCAAGGAAATAATAATGCTTGATATAAGGCACAAGCAGAACAAGCAAGAGTGCAGCAAGCGGTATGAGCGTAAGGCACTCCCAGATAACTATTGCAAGTATCGTCATCACAGTACATATCGCAAACAGTATCATTACCAGCAGGTGTACAAGTCTTTCGTGAGCAAAGAAAGCTATCTTATTGCGGTGATAATCCAAAAGCTGCTTAAAATCACAGTTTTCATCATCAAGGCACTTGAGAATGTACTGTTTATACGCCGTCAGGTATTTGGTCATCGTAATTCCCCTCAAGTTTCAGATCAAAAGGCTCGGATGGTTCTATTGTGATCTTTCTTAGTTTTGCAGACTTAATGCCCGCATTTTCACGCCTTTTAGCCTCGTTGGCTGCAACGTCTTTGGCAATGGTTTTGGTGATGATCTTGTCAATATTCTTATAATGCTTTTTGGTGCGCTGAATAAAGTTCTTACGTTTTTCAGGCTTTTTCTTTTTCTGGTCAAAAATAATTGCAAGTATGGCAGACAAAGCAGTAACAATTATAGTCTTTTCTGCACTGGTATTAACCTTGAATGCAACCTTTTTCATACCATTTCCTCTTTTCGATGAATTTTTATAGAATATATTATACCACTTGTTAAATATTTTTGCAACTATTTTTGAAAAGATACCTGGATTTAAACCAGAATATATTGTTCAAGCTTGTTAAACTCATCTTCACTGATAGCCTTGCTGAGAAGTATCTGCGGCTTTGCAACGTAACCGCCGATCTTTCCGCGTGTCTCAACAATCATCTGGGCTTTGTCGATCGATATCTGCAAAGCCTGTGCGATCTCTTTAGCCTCTGCGCTGTTTATGTTGACCTGCTTGTATGATCTTTCATCAGACTTTGATGTGTTTTTCGCCGTGGTACTTGTTGTGGTCTTTGCATTGGCGATCACAGCCTTGTCCTTTTCGCTGACGAACAGATAATTCTCAAGCTTTTTCAGCGTTTTTTCGCCTATCCCATCGACATTGAGCAGCATATCCAGAGAGGAGATCACTCCCACGCTGCTTCTGTAATCGAGAATACGCTGTGCGGTTGATCCGCCTACGCCGTCAATTGTACAAAGCTGCGCAAGATCGGCTTTGTTGATGTCGATAGGGAAGCTGCTGATAGGTTTGGCAGTCTCGGAAGATCCTGTTTGCTTCACTTCAGATCTCTTGGTTACAATTTCGCGATCTTTCTTTTCGTCTTTATTTGCAGAGCTATCCTTGATCGAGTCTGCAGATCTCTTATTTGGCTCAATTACAACAACGTCCTTGCGTTTTGCTTTTATCATAATTGTTGTAACCGTTACGCCTATGATAAGTACAGCAGCTATTGCAGCTGCTGTATACTTGGCGAATGCGGCTTTTTTAGATTTATCAGCCATTATTGTTCTCCTGTATCAATAGTTGTTCATACGGTTAAGTTCGTCTATCATCTTTCCAAGCTCATCATAGGTAATGAAAGCCTCGCCTGAAAAGCTTAGGATAGCTCTGATAGGCATTTCGCGCAGCATTGCATTTGTCATAAGTTCGGTAGCCGCACCCATACTGTCCTCCGGCTGAGCCTCACGCATACCTTTGCTTATCTCCTCAAACATATTTCCGAATATCTTTCTGCTGTTCGGATCAGCGGCAATGTCGCCCAAAGGACTGTTAACAGTGTATTTTACAGGAATTCTGTCCTTTGACGAAACGAATACCTCGTCTGTAAGTCTTATATCTCTTGATGAAGAACCTACCGATATTATGAAATCTCCCTCTTCAACGAGCCAGTCATGCGCAGCCTCACTGTAAAACGCAAAAGCTCTTTTATCCAGCTTGAACATGACATTCTTGCTTTCTCCCGGTTTGAGAGATACTTTTTCAAAACCTTTAAGCTCCTTGACAGGTCTGATAAGGCTGGATTCCTTATCGGTCACATAAAGCTGAACGACCTCTTTGCCCTCGACCTTGCCGGTATTTGTGACTTTTACTGAAACTGTAAGCTCATCATCTGCATTTATAGCGTTTGACGAAAGCTTGATATCGGAATACTCAAATGTTGTGTACGAAAGTCCGTGTCCGAACGGGAACAAAGGCTCGATCTGCTTATGATCGTAGTATCTGTATCCAACGAATATACCTTCTCTGTACTGAACATCGTCCATTTCACCCGGGAAGGAGATGAACGAAGGATTATCCGAGAGCTTTTCGGGGAAGGTCTCAGCAAGCTTACCGCTTGGGTTGACTTTGCCGAAAATAAGGTCACACGCTGCACCGCCTACTGCCTGTCCGCCAAGGTACATCTCAAGAATACTCTTGACCTTGTTTTTGAACGGCATTTCAACAGGTGAGCCGTTATGGAGAACTACGACAACGTTACTGCATACCTCGCACACTTTATCTATAAGCTCGAGCTGGTTTGCAGGCATTTTCATATGCTTACGGTCAAAGCCTTCAGATTCGTAAAGGTCGGTAAGACCGCAAAATACAACTGCTGTATCGCACTTTTTTGCACACTCAACAGCTTCGTTTATCAGTTTTACGTCTGGAACATCGGTATTGCTTTCATAACCCTGTGCATACGTCACTTCGCAGTAATCTTTCACAGCATCAAGTGCTGAAGTGACTTTGAAGGAATTGATGTGTGAACTTCCGCCGCCCTGATAGCGCGGATTTTTCGCAAAATCACCTATAAATGCGATCTTTTTATTGGTATCAAGCGGCAGCAAAGCATCATCATTCTTCAAAAGAACAGCACACTGCGCAGAGATCGACCGTGCAAGCTCGTGCTGTGCCTGCATATCCCAGTTTACCTCGCCGTTTAGACCGTTTTCAGCCTTGTCTACAAGGTTAAGGACATTCCTTACCGCCTTGTCCAGCAGCTTTTCATCAAGAGTTCCGTTCTTAACGCACTCAACGATCTTTCTGTCATTTACGCCGTGACTTGTAGGCATTTCAAGATCAAGACCTGCTTTGATACCCTCAGGTCTGTCATTTACTGCTCCCCAGTCACTCATAACAAGTCCGTCATATCCCCATTTGTCGCGCAGTACATCTGTCAGAAGGAACTTGTTTTCTGATGAATAGACATTATTGATACGATTATATGAACACATTATAGTGTACGGCTTGCCTTCTTTGACGGCGCCTTCAAATGAAGCCGCATATATCTCAAAGAACGTTCTTTCGTCCATATTGGCAGAGCAGGTCATTCTCCGTGTTTCCTGATTGTTGCAGGCAAAGTGCTTGAGTGATGTGCCCACGCCCATACTCTGAACGCCTTTTATATGCGAGGCAGCTATCTGTGAGGAAAGATACGGGTCCTCGGAGAAATACTCAAAGTTTCTTCCGCAAAGCGGTGAGCGTTTTATATTGCACCCGGGGCCAAGTAAAACTGCGACTTTTTCAGCCTTGCAAGCCTGTCCGAGCGCTTTGCCCATACTTGCTACAAGCTCTCTGTCGAAAGAGCAGGCGGTCGCACACGCGGTAGGGAAGCATACAGCTTCGATAGCCTGATTCATCATAGCAGAATCATCCTTGACCTTTCTCAAGCCGTGAGGTCCGTCAGATACCATTATTTCTGGTATATCAAGTCTTTCTACAGGCTTGGTGTGCCACGAATCATTTCCCGAGCAAAGCGAAGCCTTTTCCTCCAGAGTCATTTCTTTCAAGATCACATCAACGTTCATAGTTTACCTTCTTTCTGTATTATTAAGTATTTCAATAAATTTTGCAGCAAAGTCTTCATCCTGCTGTGCGGTACGCTTGTGAGGACCTTTGAGCCTGCCGCCGCTTCTCCTGACCTTTTTAGCTATGTGGCGCGACATAAGCAGCGAGTCAATGTTTGTGCTGTCATAAACAAGTCCGTTCTGAGAAAGGCAAATGCACTTTTTTGCAAGGCACATTGCCGCAAGCCCATAGTCCTGTGTGATTACAATATCACCGCTACTGACCATATTTGCAATTGCAAGATCTGCGCTGTCACTGCCTTTATCAACAGTTACCACAGCTGCATAATCACTTGTAAACAAGTGAGATGTGTCACATACAAGTGTCAGGGGTATCTGCCTTTGCCTGCATATGTCGGTCGCAGAGGCAATAACGGGGCAGCCGTCAGCATCAATGAATACTGTCATTAGTGTTTGTTCCTCTTTTTGTTGTTTATAAATAAAAAATGCGGAAATTCTCCTCATATATTATGCAATTTTTATTATAACACAGTTTTCAAATAAATAAAAGTATTTTTTATAAACTTTCAAAAAAAACTTGATTTTGTGGTTAATATGTGCTACAATAACAAGGAATAGTTATATGGACTATTGTAATTATAAGTAAAATTATTCGGGAGGATCCCGTAAATTATAACTGGAGGTCAGTTTTTTATGTGCGGAATAGTTGGATTTACAGGCGAAAAACAGGCAGCACCTATACTTCTTGACGGTCTGTCAAAGCTTGAATACAGAGGTTATGATTCTGCTGGTATTGCTGTTCGTAATGGCGATAGTGATGTCGAAATAGTTAAGGCTAAGGGAAAGCTCAAGGTATTGCAGGAGATGACAAATGACGGTGCGGCTGTAAACGGCAGCTGCGGTATCGGTCATACACGCTGGGCTACTCACGGTGAGCCATCTGCTCTTAATGCTCATCCTCATGCAAGTGATGATGAAAATGTGGTAGCAGTTCACAATGGTATCATTGAGAATTATCAGGAGCTTAAAGAAAAACTTACCAAGAGCGGCTATACATTCAAGTCTCAGACTGATACAGAGGTCGCAGTAAAACTTATTGATTACTATTACAAGAAGTATGGCGAGGGTCCTGTTGATTCGATTGCAAGAGCTATGACGCGTATCAGAGGTTCTTATGCGCTTTGCGTTATGTTCAAGGACTATCCTGGTGAGATCTACACTGCCCGCAAGGACAGCCCGATGATAATCGGCGTTACTGACGGCGAAACATATGTTGCATCCGATGTACCTGCAATTCTTAAATATACAAGAAACGTTTATTATATCGGCAATATGGAAATAGCAAAGCTTGAAAAAGGCAAAGCTACTTTCTATAATATCGACCGCGAGGAGATCGAAAAAGAGCTCACAGAGATCAAGTGGAACGCAGAAGCTGCTGAAAAGGGCGGCTATGAGCATTTTATGCTCAAAGAGATCCACGAGCAGCCAAAGGTCATAAAGGATACTATCAATTCTGTTGTCAAGGACGGAAAGATCGTCCTTGAAGAATTCGGACTGACTGATGAGGAAGTCAGGGCACTTTCTCAGATATACATCGTAGCTTGCGGTTCGGCATACCATGTAGGTGTTGCAACACAGTATGTCATTGAGGAGCTTACATCTATCCCTGTACGAGTTGAGCTCGCATCAGAGTTCAGATACAGAAAGATGCCGCTTGCAAAGAACAGCCTTGCGATAATAATCAGCCAGTCGGGAGAGACTGCTGACAGCCGTGCGGCATTGACACTTGCAAAGGAAAGCGGAGTAAAGACACTTGGTATCGTTAATGTAGTCGGCTCAAATATTGCAAGAGATGCGGATAATGTATTCTATACCCTTGCAGGTCCCGAAATATCTGTTGCTACAACAAAGGCGTACAGCACACAGCTTATCGCTGGCTACCTGCTTGCTATGCAGTTTGCAAAGGTTCGTGAAGAGATCAGCGAAGAAAGATTTGTACAGCTGCTTGAAGAGATACAGACGATCCCTGAAAAGGTCGAGAAGATCCTTGGCGACAAAGAGCGTATCCAGTGGTTTGCTGCTAAATTTGCAAATATACACGATGCATTCTTTATCGGCAGAGGTATTGACTATGCAGTAAGCCTTGAAGGCAGCCTGAAGATGAAGGAGATCAGCTACATTCATTCGGAGGCTTACGCAGCAGGAGAGCTGAAGCACGGACCTATTTCTCTTATCGAGAACGGTACACTTGTTATCAGCGTGCTCACTCAGCAGAATCTGTTTGAAAAGACCGTTTCCAATATGGTCGAGTGCAAGAGCCGCGGCGCTTACATTATGGGACTTACCACATACGGCAATTACAGCGTTGAGGATACTGCTGACTTTACAGCGTATATTCCTAAAACAGACCCACTGTTTGCAGCAAGTCTTGCTGTTGTTCCGCTGCAGCTTCTGGGATACTATGTTTCTGTTGCAAAGGGTCTTGATGTCGATAAGCCGAGAAACCTTGCAAAATCAGTAACGGTTGAGTAATATTCAAAAGGCGATCCTTGTGATTGCCTTTTGCTTTTGATAGGGGATGAATGTATTGAGTAAATATAAGTTCTGTGTGTTTGATTTTGACCTTACGCTTGCTGATTCATCAAAGGCGATACTGACTTGCTTTAAGCATATCCTGGGTAAGTTCGGGTACGCTATCCCCGATGATACAACTATCTATAACACTATCGGAAAGACGCTCGTTGATTCGATAGATATACTTACAGGGATCAAAAATAATCCGCAGCGCGAGGAAATGCGCGTTGAGTATGTCAAAAAGGCTGACGAGGTAATGGCAAAGGACACTTTCTTTTATGAAGATACTCTTGCAATGCTGCAAATACTTCAATGTGCAGGTGTCAAGGTCGGTATCGTTTCGACCAAGTTCAGATACAGGATAGTTGAAACATTTAAATGCCACACAGCATCTTTTCCTGTTGATCTGATAGTCGGCGGAGAAGATGTTACAGAGCCAAAGCCCGACCCGCAGGGCTTGGAGCTTATAATCGAGAAATTCGGTGCAGAAAAAGCCGATGTGCTGTACATAGGTGATAATTATATCGATGCACTTACAGCGCAAAATGCAGGGGTCGATTTCGCAGCCGTTACAACAGGTTCTACAACAAAAGATGAGTTCAAGACTTACCCGAATGTCTATATCGGAACGAGCCTGACGGATATATTTCAGCATTTGTAAATCAGAGGTAAACATATATCGAATATATTGTTAAAAAAGCTTGCTATTTCGGGCTATAAGTGGTATAATTATTTGAATGAAAAATCGTTGTGCAGTATGATATATCAGCTGCTCAAATTCTTTGACAGAAAGGTACGAATGCTATGGTTAAGAGCATGACAGGCTTTGGCAGGGAACACGTTGTTGCAAACGGCAGAGAGATCATTGTTGAGATACGCTCTGTCAACCACAGATATTACGAGTTTATGGCAAGAACACCGCGTTCTTACGGCTATTTAGACGAAAAGCTGAAGACTTTTCTTAAAAGCGGTATCAGCCGCGGAAAAGTCGAGGTTTCTGTGACGATCTATAATCAGGAAGGAACAGATGCTCAGATCGAGCTTAATGAGTCTGTTGCAAAGGGATATTTGGATGCTCTTCGCGGTTCGGCTGAAAAGCTCGGACTTGAAGATGATCTGACGCTCAGTGCGATAATGAGGCTTCCTGATGTGTTTACAGTTGTTAAAAAGACCGATGATGAGGAAGTTATTTGGAACGAGGTCAAGGCTGTGGCGCAGGTTGCTCTTGACAGATTTGTTGAGATGAGAACTGTTGAAGGCCAGAAAATGTATGATGATATCAGTTCCAGACTTGATTATATTGAGAAGACTGTCGGTAAGATAGAGGCACAGTCTCCTAATGTAAGCAAGAGCTACTCAGACAGACTTTATGCAAAAATAAAGGAAGTCCTCGAAGATAAAAATGTCGATGAACAAAGAGTTATAACCGAAGTTGCTATTTTTTCCGAAAAGGTCGCTATTGACGAGGAAACTGTAAGACTTCGCAGCCATATAGCTCAATTCAGAGATCTTATCAAATCTCAGGAACCTGTAGGAAGAAAGCTCGATTTCCTTGTTCAGGAGCTTAACCGTGAGGTCAATACGATCGGCTCAAAAGCGCAGGATCTTTCGATCACCAAGATGGTCGTTGACCTTAAAAGCGAGATCGAAAAGATAAGAGAACAGATACAGAATATTGAGTGATCCGGGAGGGGAGCATATGCAGCTGATAAATATTGGTTTTGGTAATATGGTCTCTTCATCAAGGCTCGTTGCGATAGTTTCGCCTGAATCTGCACCTATAAAAAGAATCATCCAGGAAGCAAAGGATAAAGGAACGCTTATTGATGCCACATACGGCAGAAGAACAAGAGCTGTCATCATTATGGACAGTGACCATATCGTTCTTTCGGCAGTTGCTCCGGAAACCGTTGGAAGCAGACTAACTATTGATGAGGGGGAAAAGGATAATGAGTAGTGCAAAGCTTATAGTCGTTTCTGCACCTTCAGGCTGTGGTAAGGGAACTATCCTTGCCAAAGCTTTTGAAAACAGAGATGTATACTTTTCGATCTCCTGTACGACCCGAAAGCCGCGTAAAGGTGAGGTCGACGGCAAGAGTTATTTCTTTATCAGCCAGGAGGAATTCGACAGAATGATAAAGGATAACGAGTTCCTTGAGTATGCAAAGTACAACAAAAACTCTTACGGCACACCCAAGATACCCGTTTTTGAACACCTTGCAAGAGGAACAGATGCGATACTTGAAATAGAGACCGAGGGTGCATTCAAAGTAAAAAAAGCTTTCCCCGATGCAGTCCTGCTCTTTATACTTCCGCCGCACCTTACCGATCTGTTAAGACGTCTGCAAAAGCGCGGAACAGAAACTAACGAGGTCATACTCGAAAGATTCAGCCACGCTCAAGGAGAAATAAAAAAAGCATATCGTTATGATTATGTTATAATGAATGATGATCTTGATGAAGCTGTTAAAGATTTTCTGACAGTTGTAGATTCTGTAAGAAACGAAGACGGCAGAGCTTATGCTTTCAGCACTAAGAATGATGAGATAGTTAAAATGATTGAAGGAGTGTTAATAAATGCTTAGACCAGCAGTATGTCAGATTTTGAAGAACAACGAAAGTACCTATTCTCTTGTGATCGCTGTAGCCAAAAGGGCAAGAGAGATCACAGATAATGCTTTTGAAGAGAAGAAGATACTCGATGAAAAGCCTGTAAAGACCGCTGTTGATGAGTTTGCAAACAACGAATATAAGTTTATCGAAGACCCTGCAGTAAGAGGCTGATACTTCGGAGGAGAAAAGGATGCGCGGTGCGTTCAAAGTCGCAAAGGTAGCTGTAAGTCGTGCTGCTTATGGCTTTGATAACGAATACAGCTACAGTATCCCCGAGCATCTTGCAAAAGATGTTACTGTCGGAGTTAGGGTGGTTGTTCCCTTTGGCAAGGGCAATAAGAAAATGATAGGTCTTGTCACGGGCACATACGAGGATTCCGAGTTTTCCGGAGAGCTGAAGCCTATCGTAACTCTTGTTGACAGAGAAAGTCTCGTTACGCCGGAGATCATGAAAATAATAATCTGGCTGAAGGAGAACACATTCTGTACATTCTTTGATGCTTACAAAACAGCTGTGCCGACAGGTTTCTCGTATCGGATCGATCTGCATTATACTCTTGCCAATACCTATATTGATGAGTCAGAGCTTAATGAGGAAGAAAAAAGCATAGTCAGCTTTATGAGGTCTTCTGCTAATCAGCGTGAGATCGACAAGTATCTTTCCTTGACAGCCGACCAAAAACGCAAACGCGCACTTGACAGTCTGATAGATAAGGGCTTTGTTGAACAATCGGATCTGTTGAAAAGACGTGTTGGCGACGAAAATGTAAAGATGGTTCGCTTGTCACAGGATTATATTGATGGGAATGTCAGCGTTACGCTTACGCAAAAGCAGTCTCTTGTTGTTCGGTTCCTTGAAGAGAGCGAATGTGCAAGCAGGAATGAAGTCTGCTATATGACTAACTGTACAGCTGCGATAATCAAGCGTCTTGTCGATAAGAATGTCCTTATTGAGTATAAGTATGAGCTTATGCGTAATGCTATCGGTGAGGCAGAACAAAGCCTTGACCCTGAAAGTATAGTGCTCAATGACGAGCAGCAGCAAGCTTTCGACGGCATCACAAACCTTATGATGCAGGGAAAGCCTGCGGGGGCTCTGTTGTATGGTGTTACAGGCAGCGGTAAGACCTCAGTCTTTATGAAGCTTATAGACTTTGTGACCAAGCATGGAAAAACTGCGATATTGCTCGTGCCTGAAATATCTCTTACTCCGCAGATGTTGAGTAAGTTCAAGTCGTATTTTGGAAATATGATAGCTGTTCTTCATTCCTCTTTGTCACTCGGACAGAGAACTGATGAGTTCAAGCGTATCAAATGCGGCGATGCAAGGATCGTTATAGGTACACGAAGTGCCATATTTGCTCCTGCCCGAAATGTCGGGATAATTATTATGGATGAAGAGGGCGAGAGTTCGTATAAATCCGATTCAAATCCGCGTTATCACGCCAGAGATGTCGCTATCCAGCGATGCGGATTTAATAATGCACTTTTACTTATGGCATCGGCAACACCGTCGATCGAAACCTTTTACTTTGCACAAAACAACAGATTTCATCTGTTTACACTAAAGCATCGTTACAGTAATGCAAAGCTGCCGGATGTAAAAATAGTTGATATGCAAAAAGAGGTGCTTGCGGGTAATGACAGCCTGTTCAGCAGAGAGCTTGCGGACGGCATAACTCAAACGCTTAAAAAAGGCGAGCAGGCTATCCTTTTGCTCAACCGCAGGGGATTCAATACATATGTTTCCTGTGCATCGTGCAGACAGCCTGTTGTTTGTCCTAACTGCAATTTGCCGCTGACATATCATAAAAAGAATGATATGCTTATGTGTCACTATTGCGGATACACTATGCCGATGCAGTCAACCTGCCCGAATTGTCATTCGGATAAGCTTCGTGCAAGCGGCGTGGGCACCCAGAGAGTTGAGGACGAGGTCGTAAGGCTTTTTCCTGATGCAAGAGTGCTTCGTATGGATGCTGACACCACATCTTCAAGATACGCTTATGAGGAAAAATTCAGCGCTTTTGAAAAAGGCGAGTATGATATTATGCTCGGTACGCAGATGATCGCAAAGGGGCTTGACTTCCCCAATGTTACGCTTGTGGGTGTAATTTCGCTTGATAAAGCACTGTTCACAGGTGATTTCAGAAGCTATGAAAGAACCTTCTCGCTGCTTACTCAGGTAGTGGGACGCAGCGGCAGAGGCGATAAATCAGGCGTTGCATTTATACAAACGTTCGTTCCCGATCACTATGTACTCAATCTTGCTTCACAGCAGAATTATGACGAGTTTTACGCTCAGGAGATAGCACTCAGGCAGGTACTTATCTATCCGCCTATCTGCGATCTGTGCGTTATCGGTTTCAGCAGCCCTATGGAAAGCAAGTGTATCGCTTCTTCCAAATGGGTAAAAAGCCTGATCGCAGATCACATAAAAAAGAACAAGGTAAAGTTTCCCTTGCGTGCAGTAGGTCCCGTACCGTGTACGCTGGAGATCATAAATAACAGGTATCGTTACAGAATGATACTAAAAACCAAAAACTGTAAAGAATTCAGAAATATGATCCGTTATGTACTTGATGAGTTCTATAATAATAAGGATTTCAAAAATGTACGGATCTACGCCGATATCAATGGCGATGTCGGTCTTTGAGTTGATCGTTTGGAAGGTTAGAAAGGAAATTAAAATGGCGATAAGAACTATAATGAATAAAAGGGAAGATGTTCTGCACAAGGTTTGCAAACCTGTTGAAAAGTTTGATGAAAAGCTTTGGGAGCTTCTCGATGATATGGCAGAAACTCTTGAAAAGGCAAATGGCGTTGGACTTGCTGCTCCGCAGGTCGCAAAGCTCAGACGTCTTTGCATCATAAAAATAGGTGAAGAGCCTGTTCACGAGCTTATCAATCCTGTAATCACCTGGAGGTCTGAAGAAACGCAGCGTGTTGTAGAGGGCTGCCTTTCCTGTCCTAACGAGTGGGGCTATGTTACAAGACCGATGAAGGTGAAGTTCAAAGCTCAGGACAGACACGGTGAGTGGTATGAAATGCAGGCGGAAGGGCTTTTCGCACAGGCGGTTTGCCACGAGCTCGATCACCTTGACGGTCATCTGTTTACCGAGATCGTTGAGGAGTTTGTTGAGGTAGAGGATAACTGATGAAAATTGTTTTTATGGGAACACCTGATTTTGCTGTTCCTACGCTGAATAAGCTTTACGAAAGCGAACATGAGATTGCTGCTGTGTTCACGCAGCCCGATAAACCAAAGGGCAGGGGATATAAACTTGCTCCTCCGCCTGTCAAAGTGCTTGCTCTTGAGCACGGTACACCCGTTTATCAGCCTGAAAGCTTAAAAAAGCAGCCTGAAATGTGGGATGTTCTGAAAGAGATAGCGCCTGACGTTATCGTTGTTGCTGCATACGGAAAAATTCTTCCAAAGCAGGTGCTTGATATTCCAAAGTATCATTGTGTTAATGTTCACGGTTCACTTTTGCCGAAATACAGAGGCGCTGCACCGATACAGTGGAGCGTTCTTAACGGCGATGATGAGACCGGCATAACAACAATGCTCATGGGTGAGGGACTTGATACAGGTGATATTCTTTTGCAGCGCTCTACACCGATAGGTGAAAACGAAACAGCAGCAGAGCTTTTTGACAGACTTGCTGAAATAGGTGCCGATCTGCTTATCGAAACGCTTGAAAAGCTTGAAAAAGGCGAGATCACACCTGTTAAGCAGGATGAAGAACTTGCAACATATGCTTCCATCCTCACAAAAGATATGTGCATGATCGACTTTAATAAGCCTGTAAAAGAGGTCCATAAGAAGATCTGCGGTCTTTCTGACTGGCCGTGTGCCGTGACAACACTTGACGGTAAAAGACTGAAAGTTTTCAGATCGCAGATAGTTAAAGATAAAATGCCCGGTCAGCAAGCAGGAACGGTCGTTGATACAAAGCAATTCTGCGTATGCTGTGCTGACGGGGTCATAAAGCTCACAGAAGTTCAGGCTGAAGGCTCTAAAAGAATGAGATCGGAGGATTATCTTCGCGGTAAGCCTATTACGCCGGGAACAATTCTGGGTGTGGAGAATAAAAAATGAAAAATGCTCGTAAATTAGTAGTTAAGCTTCTTACGAGAATGGACGTGAATAATTCTTATTCTAATCTGCTTCTTTCTGATGCGCTTGATAAGAGTGAATTGTCAAATCAGGATAAAAAATTCGCGTCAGCTCTGTTTTACGGAGTGATCGAGAGAAAATACACTCTTGATCAGATAATCAGAAAACTATCGGCCATCAAAAGTCATAAGCTTAACCCCGAAGTACGAAACATAATAAGAATTGCTCTCTATCAGCTCTTGTATATGGACGCTGTCCCTGATAATGCGGCTGTTGATGAAAGCGTAAAACTTGTAAAACAAACAAGGAACCCGACTTGTTCGGGGTATGTTAACGCTATTTTGCGCGAATTTATCCGCAGCGGCAAAAAACTGCCCGTCAAGAATTGCAGAACAGAGCAGTTGGCAGTTGATTATTCCTGCCCGCCATGGCTTGTCAGCAAATGGTTTAGTGAATACAAGGATAATATCTGCTATGATATGCTGCGATCTTCATTGGGAAAAGCGCCGATATCTGTAAGGGTCAATACTGTGCACGCTACTTTTAATGATACTCTGAAAATGCTCGATGACGAGGGCATAAGGTATGATATAATCAAAGTTCTTCCCGATTGCCTTAATCTTCATATGAGCGGAAGTGTTGAAAACACAAATGCATACCGCAGCGGCAGATTACACGTTCAGGATATTTCAAGTCAGTTCTGCGCAGCAGCGCTTGAAGCAAAAGAAAATGACATTGTCCTTGATATGTGTGCCGCTCCCGGAGGAAAAACATTTACAATTGCTGAGCATATGAAGGATAAAGGCACTATATACGCTTTCGATCTGCACGAAAATCGTGTCAAGCTTATTAAGGACGGTGCAAAGCGCCTTGGCTTGAAATGTATAAAAGCCCGTACCAACGATGGTAAAGAGTACAGCACCGATATGCCGAAAGCTGACAGGGTTTTATGTGATGTTCCGTGTTCAGGATTGGGAGTTATCAGAAGAAAACCGGAGATAAAGTATAAAGATCCTGCTGATTTTGAGCGTCTGCCTGAAATACAGTATAAGATACTTGATAATTCTGCCAGCTATGTAAAACGAAATGGTATACTTGTGTATTCCACCTGTACTCTTTCAAGAGCTGAAAATGATGAAGTGGTCGATAAATTCCTTCAGTTCCATCCGGAGTATGTAAGCTGTAAATTAGGTGAGTTTTTCGGCTATGACAAAAATAAGACCAGAGTTACTATCACTCCCGGAGTATTTAACTCGGACGGCTTTTTCATTGCAAAATTCAGAAGGATAAGGTGATCGCTTGCTGACCTTTGACGATAACGGAAAAATTGATATCCTTGCACTTTTGCCAAGTGAACTTGAATCACAGATCACACAGCTTGGTGAGAAAAAATTCAGGGCTAAACAGATATTTAATTGGCTCCATGTCAAGCAAGTAAAGAGTTTTGATGAAATGACCGACATTTCTGCACAATTTCGGCGTAAACTCGATGAATCGTTTTGTATAAAATCACTATTTGCGGTCAAAAAGCTTGAATCTTGTACCGATAATACTGTAAAATATTTATATGAGCTTTCTGACGGCAATCATATTGAGTCCGTCTTGATGGAATATGAGCACGGTAACACGATATGCGTGTCAACTCAGGTCGGCTGTAAAATGGGATGCAGGTTTTGTGCATCAACTATTGCAGGGTACAAAAGAGACCTTACATCGTCGGAAATACTTATGCAGATATACGAGACTCAAAGGCTCAGCGGACGCAAGATAGGCGGTGCCGTACTTATGGGTATCGGTGAACCGCTTGACAACTATGATAATGTAGTGAATTTTTTGGGTCTTATTTCTGATCCTCAGGGAATGAATATGTCGCTCAGGCACGTTTCAGTCTCGACCTGCGGCATCGTTCCGAAGATATATGAGCTTGCAGAGCTTAAGCTGGGTATTACGCTCTCTATATCTCTTCATTCGACAAATGATAGAGCAAGAAGTGAAATAATGCCTGTCAACAATAAATATAATATTAGTGAGCTTATAAAAGCTTGTAAGTATTATTTCAAGGTCACGGGAAGAAGGATATCATTTGAGTATTCGCTCATCAGCGGTCATAATGACAGCATTGAGGATGCAAGAGAGCTTGCGGGTCTTTTGAAGAATTTCAATTGTCATATCAATCTAATACCGGTCAATAAGATCAAAGAACGAGATTTCCATTCTGATAGAAAATCAGCATACAGATTTCAGAAATATCTTGAAGAACTTGGAATGAACGCGACTGTAAGAAGAACGCTTGGTGCGGATATTGATGCCGCATGCGGTCAGTTAAGAAGAGAATATGAGATTTGATGCATATTGGTGCATACGATCTTATTATAAATTTAAACACTGCAAGGAAGGGTGGTGAAATGCTTGTTTATTTCCTCTAAAACCGATATAGGTATGAGGCGTAGTGAGAATCAGGACAGAGTTTTTGCGGATTTTCTTGGTGAAAACGTTTCGATTGCCGTTGTTTGCGATGGCATGGGCGGTGCTTCATCAGGCGGGGTAGCAAGTCAGCTTGCGATAGATTCGATCGTCAGCAGGATAAAAGAGAATTATCGCTCGGGTATGTCAGAAAACTCCATACGCAATATGATGCTCACATCTGTTCATTATGCAAACACCGTGGTTTATGAAAACAGCAAAGCAGATATAGAAAAAAATGGTATGGGAACTACTGTTGTCGCTGCTCTTGTGGTCAATAAAAAGATCTACATCGTCAGCGTTGGCGACAGCCGTGCATATCTGCTCAATAGGGAAGGCATCGAGCAGATCACTACCGACCACACATATGTCGAAATGCTCTACCGTAACGGTGAGATAACAGCCGAAGAAAAGGAAACTCACGAGCTTCGCAATGTTATCACTCGGGCAGTCGGCGTAGAAGCTGATGTGGATGTAGATTACTTTGAACTTGAGCAGACAGGTAATTTCTCTGTTTTGCTTTGTTCGGACGGGCTTACAAAATATTGCAGCAAAGAGTATATCTATGATGCAGTATTTGAAAAAGACCTTGAACGTGCGGCAGATAAGCTGATAGATCACGCAAATGAAAGCGGCGGAAAGGATAATATAACCGTTGCTGTTGTTGCAAACTGATGTGGATATTTAAAAAGTAGGAGTTGGAAAGAATGGATTCTAATATCGGCAAGAAGCTTGACGGCAGATATGAGATAACCGAACTCATAGGTGTCGGCGGAATGGCTGATGTCTACAAGGCTGTAGACGTAATGGAAGACCGCGAGGTAGCTGTAAAGATACTCAAACCTGAATTTGCTGAAAATGAGGAGTTTTTAAGAAGATTCAGAAATGAAAGCAAGGCTATTGCAGTGCTTTCCCATCCAAACATTGTAAAGATCTATGATGTCGGATTTTCTGATGAGATACAGTATATCGTTATGGAATACATTGACGGTATCACTCTTAAAGAGTTTATTGAGCAGCAGGGTGTGCTTAAATGGAAGGATGCACTGCATTTTGTGACACAGATCCTCAGAGCTCTTCAGCACGCTCACGATAAAGGCATCGTTCACCGCGATATCAAGCCGCAGAACATTATGCTGTTTACCGACGGAACTATCAAAGTCATGGATTTCGGTATTGCCAGATTCTCAAGGATCGACGGCAAGACGCTTTCCGATAAGACGATAGGCTCTGTTCACTATATCTCGCCAGAGCAGGCAAGAGGCGATATTACCGACGAGAGATCAGACATCTATTCTGTTGGTGCTATGCTTTACGAAATGCTTACGGGTCACAAGCCGTTTGATGGCGAAAACCCTGTTGCTATCGCTCTGAAGCATATGCAGGATGATCTTGTGATGCCAAGAGAGATCATGCCGTCCATTCCCGAAGCTCTTGAAGAAATTGTTATCCATGCAATGGAAAAAGAGCCTACTGCAAGATATCAGTCTGCTGCTGACATGATAAGAGATATTGATACATTCAAGCTCAATCAGTCGGTCGTATTTGGATATAAAAACGGCGCAGCTCCGATCAATTCCGATTATTATGGCGATGATTATGATGATTATTACGATGACAGATACAATGATCGCTATGACGACAGATATGATGATTACGAAGATGAAGAAGATGAGGACGATGAGCCTCCGAAGAAGCGCTCGTACATAGTTCCGATCCTTCTTGCTGTAACTGTTGCCGTTGTAATTATGGCATCGGTGATCATCTGTATAACTGTGTTCAAGTCGCTTGGCGGTTCAAACGGACTGCATACAAGCTCAGTCGAGATACCTAACTTCGTAGGTATGAGCATAGTTGATATTGAGCAGGAATACAAGGATAAGCTCCAGTTTGAAACAACAAATGAAAATAATAACGAGTATGAATCAGGTATTGTTTTCTGGCAGGCTGACACACCGGGTAAAACCGTTAAAGAGGGTTATACGTGTACTCTTAAAGTAAGTAAGGGTAAACAGATGACAACTATACCCGATGTTACAAACAGAGAAAAGGGCGTTGCAGACAGTGAGCTTAAGGCAGCCGGTTTCGTAACAGTTCTTTCAAGTGAGTTTAACGATGACGTTCCTAAGGGCTATGTTACAAGGACTGAACCAAGTGCCGGCTCTGAGTTCCACGTTGGCGGTACAGTAAAGATATTCATCAGTGACGGACCTTTTGATACTCAGGTAAAGGTACCAAAGGTAGAGGGACTTACTCAGGAGAAGGCTATTGATCTTCTTAAAGAAAACAAGCTCAATCCTGTTGTAAAGGAGATCGGTCACGAAGGCGACAAGGGTCTGGTAATTACACAGAGCGTAAAGGAAAATACAAGAGTTTCCCGTGGATCTGACGTTATTATCTACGTTTCCAAGGGTGAGGTAGACGAGTCCACACTTGCAATTAAGATACCTATCCCCGATGGTGCAAGAGGATCTTATTCCGTTATCGTTTATAACAATGCTAAGATCGTAGGTACAGCACCAATGGATAAGGCTGAAACTGTTGCAGGCTCTAACTTTGAGGTATCGGTCAAGGGTAAGAAGAATATGACATTTACCGTTCATGTCAGAAACAACCAGACCGGAAAGACCGTAGAACCTTATGTTGTGTATGATGTTGACTTTGAAAAGAAGACTGCAACTATCGTTAGAGGTCCTTACACTGATAAGTTTATCGAGATAACACCTACAACGACAGCTGAAACCACTAAGAAGACAACTGCTGATACTGAACCAAGCGTTACCAAGGATACACAGGATACATCCGATACAAAGGATACTAACACCGATAATCCCGGTGACAATGGTAACTAATAATGACAGGTATAATAATTAAAGCTATCGGAGGCCTCTACACCGTGGAAGCCTCCGACGGTGTTTATGAATGTAAAGCACGAGGATTGTTCCGAAAAAAAGGAATATCCCCGAACTGCGGTGATAATGTTAAGATAAGTGCAGAAAATGCTTCAAAAGGTGTTATCGAAGAGATACTGCCAAGGAGATCGCAGATAATCCGCCCTCCGCTTTCAAATCTTGACGTTCTTGTATTTGTTTCATCAGTATGCGAGCCGAGGCCAAATCTGCTTTTGCTTGACGAGTTTATTGCGATAGCTGAATTTAAAAAGATAATTCCTGTGGTTGTTTTTACAAAAATAGACAAGCAGGATAGCTCTGACCTTGCAAAGCTTTATCGTGACGCTGGGTTAACCGTTTTTGAGGTCAATAATCTGACAGGTGAGGGCAGTGAAGAGGTCAAGGCTTTTCTTGAGGGTAAGCTTTCTGCATTTACAGGTAATACAGGTGTGGGTAAATCTTCGCTGATGAACAGAATATTCCCCGAGCTCAAACTTGAAACAAATGAGATTAGTGAAAAACTCGGGAGGGGCAAGCATACAACGCGCCATGTGCAGCTTTATAAGCTTGAAAAAGGCGGATATATTGCCGATACTCCGGGTTTTTCCAGCTTTGATACAAACAGGTATGATATAATCTACAAAGATGAGCTTGCCGATTGTTTCTGTGATTTCAGGGAATATCTTGGTAAGTGTCGTTTCCCCAATTGCAGCCATACTAAAGAAAAGGGATGCGCTGTCATAGAAGCAGTAAACGAAGGTAAGATCGCGAAATCCAGGCACGAAAGCTACATAAATATGTACGAACAGGCAAAGCAGCTTAAAGAATGGGAGCATAAAAATGACTGATTGCATCATTTTCGGCGGCGCGGATATGGAAATATCAGATGTTGATACCAATATATTTGCAGATAAATTTATTATTTGTGCAGACAGAGGGCTTGAGCACGCTCGCGAGCTTGGTTTGACTCCCGATCTGATCGTTGGAGACTTTGACTCCCTTGGCTATTCACCTGATGCTGAATGCGAGATTCTGTCCTTCAAACCTGAAAAGGATGATACTGACCTTATGATCGCTCTGAAACAGGCATTAAAGCGCGGCTTTAAGAGCATCGATATTTATGCTGCATTGGGCGGCAGGCTTGACCATACCTTTGCAAGCATTCAGTCGTTGAATTATGCAGATCAGCACGGTGCAAAAGCGCGGCTTGTTTCAGATACTGATATCGTTGATCTTCTTACGCCGGGGGAGTATACCTTTGCGCGAAAGGACGGATTCACACTTTCGCTGTTCAGTTACAGCGAACAAGTGTGTGGGCTTTGTATCAGTGGTGCAAAATATAGCGTTAACAATATTACAATTGACAATTCTTTTCCTATTGGCGTATCAAATGAAATAACCGAGGATAAAGCCGTTATTTCATTTTCAAGCGGTAAACTGCTTGTTATTCGCTCGCTTTGTCAGTAACACCTTTTCATTATTTGAATAGTATGGTTTAGAGCGTTTGTGACGCTTGTACATCATATTCTATTCGATTGGAGGCTTATTGATGAAGGTCGTTGTAGTTAAAAGTCCAAAGATAGTTTCGGGAATATTAAGGTTTATCTTTAAAATCAAGAAAGAAGATAATGAATAAACTAAAGTCCGTAGGTCAGCCTGCGGACTTTTTTTCAGCAAGATGGTAAATAAACAGAGCAAATATTCACCGCCTTACCAAAGATTGACTTATATACAAACGTATGATATAATGAAAATAACTATTCTTGAAATGGAGATTTGAAAATGTTAAAAAGAAAACTGCTTTCATTGAGCATTGCGGCGTGTCTTATGTTCTTTCCTGCGGCTGAATTCCCGCGTTATATCTTGAACGATTGTGAAACTGTTGCTCATGCGCAGGGAACAGAACACATCCAGTATTCTGTTTTGTCTGATAACACCATTGAAGTTACCGGATATACAGGCAGTGAAAGCTCTATCGTGATACCGTCAAAGCTGGATGGGAAATATGTCTCACGTATTGCAGATAATGCCTTTGACTACAGCGAAACTCTTGAAAGTATAACTATTCCTAACACGGTGCGAACTATTGGCAAAAGTGCATTTTCGCATTGTTACAAATTAAAGCGGGCAGATCTGCCTGATGGTGTAAAAAGTATAGGAGCAAGCGCATTTGAAAGCTGTATTTCACTGACTGAAGCTGTGCTGCCAGACAGCTTGGACACTCTGGGGCAGAGTGCATTTAAAAACTGTGTTTCTGTCAAGCGGGCAGTTATATCTAAAAGAATCAAACAAATAAGCGACAGCGCTTTTGAAAGCTGTACAAGTCTTGATTCGGTCACTTTCGCTGGTAATCTGCAATTAATCGGTACATATGCGTTTTCGCAATGCAGCAGCCTTAAACAAATCGTGCTGCCGCAAGGTGTTGAATCTGTTGGCGAATATGCTTTTTATAAATGCTCAAAGCTTGTTGATGTGGTGCTGCCGGAGACAGTTAAAAACATTGACCGCGGTGCTTTTATGTACTGTGAAATGCTTTCTGAGATCAATATCCCATCAAAAGTGACAGAATTAAGCAACTACCTTTTTACAGGCTGCTCAACACTGAAAAAGATCATAATCCCAGATACTGTCACAGGTATCGGATACTGTGCATTTTTTAATTGTTTAGAACTTGAAAGTATTGTAATACCTCAAAGAGTGTACAGTATTTCCGGCAGAGCTTTTGAGAACTGCATATCCCTTCGTTCGGCATATATTTCCGATGGTGTCAGCGCTATTTCAGAAAGGGCTTTTAAAAACTGTTCTAAACTTAATTCAATAGATATTCCCGATAGTATCAAAAAAATATCCCAATGGGCGTTCAGCGGTTGCAGCGATCTTACAACTGTGAATATCGGGATCGGAACGGAGCTGATCGGCAGCTACGCGTTTTATAACTGTACATCGTTAAAAAGCATAACTATTCCTCAGTATGTTACCACTGTTGGAGCAAGATCAATGGGCTATTACTACGGCAATGGCGGTATGACTAAGGGAGATCTTACAATAAAATGTGCTGAAAACAGCCAAGCGCATAAGTACGCTGTTGAAAACAGCTTTAATACCGAGTTTATCAGATCCAATGAGATCACAAGAATATTCGGCGCAACGAGATATGAAACGTCAATGATGGTCGCAGACAGCGTTAGAGCAGAGAATGCAGACCAACCGTTCAAGAATATTATCATTGCATCGGGAACAAACTATGCCGATGCGCTTTCCGCCTCTTATCTTGCAGCTGTCAAAAATGCACCAATCCTTATAACATCAGAGCACGAGCCTGTAATTGACAGCATTGTTGAGTACATCAAGAGCAATGCTGCCAATGATTGTCAGATCTATATCATAGGCGGTGAAGCAGCAGTTTCCGAAAAGATCGTAAATAAGCTCTCACAGTTCAGTGTTTTGCGTATCAGCGGAGAAAACAGATACAGCACCAATCTTGAAGTGTTAAGGGCAGCAGGTGTTTATGATGAGGATATACTTGTTGTTTCCGGTGCAGATTATGCTGATGCTCTCTGTGCATCGGCAGTCGGAAAACCGATACTCCTTGTCAACAATAAAACTGAGAAACTGACAAACGAGCAGGAAGACTTCCTGAAAACACTTGGCAATAGTGAGGGGGCATTCCCAAATGCGTATATTATCGGTGGTACAGCTGCTGTAAATAAAGGAATTGAG